>Ga0206851_1003_pt1 | contig 115576 bp, 90 predicted proteins | sample Alteio_BWOrgCont_13_FD_152904 | JGI IMG/M metagenome (GOLD analysis project Ga0206851, IMG submission 152904) | Enriched cells from forest soil in Barre Woods Harvard Forest LTER site, Petersham, Massachusetts, United States -... | ecosystem: Environmental > Terrestrial > Soil > Temperate forest >... | reverse complement strand
TCTGGTCTGTTCCTTTCTTGGTTATCACATGCAAATCCTGTAAAATGTCGTTTTACGATTTCCAGAAAGGCGAAGTCCTGCTCATTGACAAACCGCTGGAATGGACGTCTTTTGATGCGGTGAACAAGGTGAAAATCACCATCCGGAAAAAAATGCGTCAGAACCTGCTTCCATCCGAGAAGGGTACGCGGATCAAGATCAAGGTAGGTCATGCCGGGACGTTGGATCCGCTGGCCACCGGTTTACTGATAGTCTGCACCGGTAAACAGACCCGGAACCTCGAAAATTATACGGCTCAGGAAAAAGAATATACCGGCACATTCAGGCTGGGATCGACCACCCCCAGTTTTGACCTCGAAAAGGAAACCGATGCCACGTTTCCGACCGATCACATAACCGATGCCCTGATCCATGGCGCGGCGCTTCAGTTCACCGGAAAGCAGCAACAAATCCCGCCTTTATTTTCAGCCATCCGTGTTGGAGGAAAAAGGGCCTATAAGATTGCACGGGCAGGTAAGGAGGCCGAGATACCAGCACGTGAAATTGTCATTTCTGAATTCGAAATCCTGGCTATCCGGCCAACGGAGGTTGATTTCAGGTTAGTATGCAGCAAAGGAACGTATATCCGGGCCCTGGCCAGGGATTTTGGCCTGTCATTGCAGAGCGGAGCACACCTTATTGCTTTGTGCCGTACGAGGATCGGGGAATTTGAGTTGAAGAATGCCTTGTCGCTCGATGCTTTTGAGCATGCCTGTGAGGAAAGTTTTCGGATCAGCAATTTGAGTAAACCGGTTGAACAGAACTCCCATCCTCCTGCGGTATCCTGAGTCTTTGGTTGACGAAACTCACATTCTATAGTTATTCTGTTTTTTTATTCAGGTTGCAACGCTATTCGGGCCTGGCGGGCCCGCCCAATCGGCTTCTATTGTCTGTCGGGCGTCTCGTGGACATCCGGTTTGGCCGGTCTGTTGTCAGCCTGTAGGTCCTCCCCCCGGATTTCGATCGTGATGAACGGGTTGAGAACGTCTGGCATCCTCACCTAAAAATGCGGATTTAGCTTGACATTGGCCCTCTATTGCCGTATATTTGCGGCCCGTATTAATAAACCGTAAACAAATCCCGTAAGATTTATGAAACTATCCGCATTCAAATTCAATTTACCCAAGGAACTGCTGGCCGAACATCCGGCAAAAACGCGTGATGAAGCCAGGCTCATGGTGCTTCACCGTGCTACCGGTAAGATAGAGCAGAAAAAGTTCAAAGACATCATCAACTATTTTGACGACAAGGATGTGATGATCCTCAACAATACCAAGGTGTTTCCGGCCCGTTTGTACGGAAACAAGGAAAAGACCGGAGCAAAGATCGAAGTGTTCCTCCTTCGCGAACTGAACCGCGAAAGCCGTTTGTGGGATGTGCTGGTTGACCCGGCCAGAAAGATCCGTATCGGAAATAAGCTCTATTTTGGAGACGACGATATGCTCGTTGCAGAAGTCATCGACAACACCACGTCCCGTGGTCGTACCCTGCGTTTCCTGTTCGATGGTCCTTACGAAGAGTTCAAAAAGACCATCGAAACACTCGGTCAGACTCCGTTGCCGAAATATATAAAACGAAATGTAGTGCCCGAAGATGCTGAACGGTATCAAACCGTTTATGCCGAAGTGGAAGGCGCAGTGGCAGCTCCTACAGCAGGTCTGCACTTCAGCAAACAGCTCCTGAAGAAACTGGAGATCAAAGGAGTGCGTTTTGCAAACCTGACCCTGCATACCGGGCTTGGAAGTTTTAGGCCGGTAGAAGTGGAAGACCTTACCAAACACAAGATGGACTCGGAAGAAGTGATCATCACCGAAAAATGCGCAACCATCGTAAACGAAGGCAAGGCTGCAAAGCGTAAGATCTGTGCCATCGGAACAACCACCATGCGTGCCATCGAGACATCCGTTTCGGTTGAAGGGCTGTTAAAACCTTATACCGGCTGGACCAACAAATTCATCTTTCCTCCCTACGAGTTTAGCGTAGCCAATTGTATGGTTACCAACTTCCATATGCCAGAATCCACCTTGCTGATGCAGGTTTGTGCATTTGGAGGGTATGATCTGGTCATGAAGGCCTATAAAGAAGCGATTAAGGAGAAATACCGTTTTTACAGCTATGGCGACGCCATGCTGATTCTCTAGCCATGTTGAATTAATGAGTAATGGGTCCCGGAAGATAGCGTGAGCAAACCTTCCGGGACTTTTTGCAGAAGCGAGACCCCATGAAGAAACATGCAATTCTTGTAGGCGGAGGCAGCGGGACCAGGATGAACTCCCCGGTCCCGAAACAGTTCCTGCTGCTCAATGGGAAACCGGTGTTTATGCACACCATCAGTAAGTTTGCCGAAGCCATCCCGGAGATAGAAATCATTGTGGTGCTTCGAACAGATCAGTTTGAATACTGGAAAGAGCTTTGTGCGCAATTCGATTTTAAGATAGATCACCGGCTTGCTGCAGGCGGGGAAGCCCGTTTTCACTCGGTGAAGAATGGGCTGAAACTGGTTACTGAAGAAGGGCTTGTTGCTGTTCACGATGCTGCCAGGCCGCTGGTAAATACAAAGATCATCCAGACAGCTTACAAAATAGCGGAGATGTATGGTAATGCCGTGCCGGCAGTACCCATTCAGGAATCAATCCGTCAGATCGTTTCCGGGCAGAGTATTGCCGTTGATCGCACGAAGTATTGCGTCATTCAGACTCCGCAGTGTTTTCAGACAGGGATTCTTCAGAAAGCCTATGAGCAGGAGTACAAATACACGTTTACCGATGATGCCGGTGTTGTGGAAGCCGATGGAGGAAAAATACACCTCATCGATGGTTCTTCCGACAATATTAAAATTACGACCCCCAAAGATCTGGTTATTGCCGAGGCCCTGATTAAAAACAAGTATGAGATAACAGCCCCGAACAAATCGGATCATTCGGATGATTTGAGTTTGTTGTCTTAGCTCTCATACGGGTTCCTAAAACCTTGCTCACCGAATGCCGAATGAGTGAAAAAAAAGGAAAGAAGGTTCGGGGGAAATAGTGCAATTGCCTCACAATCATGTCTATTTGATTAAGGGCATCTCTAATAACCCCAGTTTATAGACCTCTCCCTGACCCTCTCCCAAGGAAGAGGGAATGTTTGGAAGGGGTTATTCGAAATGCCCTTAAGCTGTTACCCTGAGCAAGCTTTGGGACAATTGATCGTGTTCAGAGAATCCTTCGCGAAGTCCAGCCTCCAGAGAAGGCCAGAGGACCGGCGCCTTCAATAAGCGCCACCCCCGGCTTCTTCCCCATTTCAAAAGAACCATACTGTCTGTCAATCCCCAGAAATTCTGCCCCGTTAAGGGTTGCCCAGCGTAAGAGCACATCAACAGGAATCTCCGGATGTGCATGCGCTACGGTCTTGAGTTCATCCAATACAGATAGGGTCGAGTTCGAAGCCAGGCTATCGGTGCCAATGGTAATGCGGAGGTTATGTTTTAGGAGGGCGGTGTAATTGGGTAACCGGTCTTCAATATACAGATTCGCATTTGGGCAGGTAGCCCAGAAAAGCAAGGGTTTTTGGCGAGATGCTTTTGTTTCGGCCCCAGCGGCAAAAAGCAGATCGTCTTCAGCGGTATAGGTATTATGAACGAGCAGGAGTTTGTCGTTGTCTTTATAAAAGGGAAGTGTGCTGTGAATGGAGCTTTCGCCCCGAGCTTTAAACCAGGAGTAGTCAAGCCCCATACGCTCATACATTTCCATTAGTTTTCCCGTTCCTGTCCGGAACAATTCATCCTCTGCCCTGCTTTCCTGATTATGAATACTCAGCAGAAGTTGATGTCTGCGTGCATAGGTGGCAATAAGTTTGTGCAGTTCGGGGCTTACGGTATAGGGGGCATGCGGAACGATAGAGACCTGATGTCTGGTTTCCGGCATCAGGTCTATCAATTCCTCCCTGAGCAGACAGGCCCTGTCAAACGCTTCAGGGGCTCTGGATGGGGCCAGGTCGAATGTTTCGATAAAGGTTTGATAGTATAGTCTCTTTTTTGCCTTTTGTGAAAACGTGCTGTTGCCGTTGGAGATATCGCCTACGGCAACAGTCCCGTTACGGAGCATTTCATCTTCGGCTTTTACAATAGCAGCGGCTCGCTCCTGATCCGTGAAGGCAGCCCGTTTTGAGACAAACTCGCTTACAAAACCGGCCATGCCCGTATGGCGGGTGATTTGCCCTTTCATGCAGGAGAGCTCGAGATGGCAATGGGTATTAATAAAGCCTGGGACAAGCAGGCCCTGCAACCGTTCGACATGCAGATCCGGGAAGCGCTGAGCCAAGTCTTCGGGAAAACCAAGGTCAACAATCACCCCTTCATCGTCTGTAATCAGCATCCCGTTTTTTAGTGGGGCGGTTTGTATCGGAAAGATGAAATCGGCCTGGAAACAACGCATAGTGCGAAAGTAAGAAGAATGTTTAGAAGTCATCTCACCGGCAATGGTTTGGCCTGATTCTGGCTAAAATCCCAGATCCCCCGCTTATTCGTACTTTTGTAGTCAATCCATGGATCAGAAAAAAGACATCCGTCAGCTCAAACTCGAGGAACTCAAAACCTGGTTTGAAGCACAAGGCCAGAAAACCTTCAGGGCCAAACAGGTCTATGAATGGCTTTGGAAGAAATCCGTTCTCCGGTTTGACGACATGACCAGTCTTTCCAAGGATGTAAGGGCCTTGCTCGAAACGAATTTTGTAATCAACGGGGTGGAGATTGCCGATTTTCAAAAGAGCAAAGACCGTACGATCAAAAATGCGTTTAAGCTTTACGATGGAAATGTGGTAGAAGGGGTGCTTATCCCAACCGAAACCCGGATGACCGCATGTATCTCTTCGCAGGTTGGGTGCAGTCTCACGTGTAAGTTCTGTGCCACCGGAAAGATGGAACGTTTGCGTAACCTGAACGCCGATGAAATCTATGATCAGGTGGTGTTGATCCGTAACCAGGCAGAAACCACCTACCAGGTACCGCTTACCAATATTGTGTATATGGGCATGGGCGAGCCCTTGCTGAATTATAAAAATGTCCTCGAATCGATTGAGAAGATAACCTCACCCGAGGGATTAGGCATGTCGCCACAGCGGATTACCGTTTCAACAGCGGGCGTTTCAAAAATGATTATTAAGCTTGGAGATGACCAGGTGAAGTTTAACCTGGCCTTGTCGCTGCATGCTGCCAACGATGAAAAGCGAAGCCGTATCATGCCTATCAACGACAGCAATTCACTCGATGCGCTGGCCGATGCGTTGAACTATTTTTATGAGAAAACAGGATCGCGTGTAACCTTTGAATATATCGTTTTCAGAGATTTCAATGATCAGATAGAAGATGCACAAGAGCTGGTTGATTTTTGCAGAAGAACCTGCGCCAAAGTAAACATTATTGAATACAACCCCATAGACCAGGGCGAGTTTCAGCAGACTACCGAAGCCCGCCTCCGGGCATTTGCAGGACATCTCGAAGAAAATGGGATCATTGTGAATGTACGGCGTAGCCGGGGCAAGGATATTGATGCTGCCTGCGGTCAGCTGGCGAATAAAAATAAGGCAGCCACGAAAGATTTGGGATTTGGGAATTAGGATTTGGGAATAAAAAAAAGAATTGGGATTTGGAAATTACGATTTGGGATTGAATGAAAGATTTTGATTTATTTGGATTTCGGTTTCAAAAATTTAAATTTCACCTTTTTGAACTCCCCAATCCTTATTCCTTTAAACCCAGTCCTATCTTAACTCCCAGTGCGATAACCGGAGTCACCACGTTGGCATGGTTCAGGACAATGACATTGGCATTTCGTTCATCGGGTTCCACATTGTTTTCAGATCCCAGACGTATGCCTGCCCCGAGAAACCAATCGAACGAAAAATCACTATCAAGAGCATCTGAATTCTGCCACCCTACCTGGAACCGAAAATCGGCATACTGCTGTTCATCGCGGAGTTTACCTTTCACATATTGACCGTCAGAGCCCATATAAACACCTGTAATATCCTTGCGGTAACTGGTATAATCGAGTTCGGGTGAAAAGTAAAAATCTGAACAGGCATGATGACCTGGGAAATATCGAAGGGCTATCTTTCCGCACAAACCACTTAATACATCGGCATTGGGGTCTTTTTGAAAAAGAGGTTTTTCCTGAAGCACATCGTCTTTGATCATGTCTCTGAATGTAATGCCTATGGCCGCTTCAGTGCTCCAGCTTGTGTTGAGTTTATGTTCGAGGTATACCGGCACTTCGCCTCTTGCCAGGATGACCGGATTGCACTTGAGGGTCCAGTCTGGGGCCGGGAGAGGTTCATGTAAAGGGGTATTGTATGCGACCGAAGAAGATTGTGTATCGTCAACAACCATATCAACTGGTTTGGAAGGAGATACCCCCCCGAAAACATTCACTTTCTCAATCCTCGAAGTATCCGGAATGGAGATTCCCTCGGTTTGAGCATACAGCGTGGGCAAGACCCAACAGGAGAAAAAGATGCACAACAGAAGAATAGGGGTGTTTTTCATCTTGCTTTTCTTACCTTCAAAGTTAAACCAATTCTGCATCGATTCCAATAGGTGATTGCTAAAAGATAAAGTACGGCTGCTTTGGGATTCTTTCTGTCTCGCCACTGTCAGCTCATCTTCCAGGATGCTTGCGAAATGTCAAAATGAAATCCAGGGGTTCTTTACGTTTCTCCGAAATACACGTGCAGATGATCGCTCGCGTAATCTGAGGTAAATACATGGTTCTGTATTGGGCTTGATGAGTACCAGGTCTGATTGGATCCAATTCTCTGCAAAAGTGTAACTTTGCCTTGTTTCAGCATAAAGATCCCTGTCTGTTGGTCAATTTTCCTATGAATAGATACCTTGTTTTTGCTCTTTTCAGCCTGTTCTGTTTCCGTTCGGGCGCTCAGATTGATGTAGCCTGGGGAGGACAGCAGATTGCTTCGCCCAAGTTCAGTTATATTGCCAGTATCCTGGGGGGAAGCGAGGAGCATGTCTATGCCCTCAAAACCAAACCCGGGGGATGGAGGAGCCCAACCCGTTATTTTCTCGAAACGTACGCAAAAAAGAGCATGGGCTTGATTGCCAATGTTGAATTTCGGCTTCCTGAACTTACAGAACCCACCACCCCGGCCGAACGCTTTTTTCATGGAAAAGGTAAATTCAAGACTCCGGAAATAGAACGGCTTTTTTATCTGAATGGTAAACTCTTGCTCTTCACTTCGTACTACAGCCATCTGAAGGAAAAAAACTACGCCTATGTCCAGTTGATTTCGGAAAACGGGGCCATGGAAAATAAACCGATGTTGCTCGATTCCATTGAGTCTGATTCCAAACGCAATAAGGGGACCTTCGATTTTGTGTATTCCGAAGACAAATCACATCTGCTGATATTTCATCACGAGCCGTTCGATAAAAGTTCGAACGAAAAATTTTCATACAAAGTCATTGATGCCAACCTTGACCTGATCTGGTCGAAAAGCCTGGAACTGCCTTATCGCGATAAACAATTCCATATTTCGAAATACAGGGTTGATAACGATGGAAATGTCTTTATGCTGGCCAACATCGACAAAAACAAGGAAAATATTGAACGCCGGAAGCCGAGCTATAGCTATAGCATCCTGGCCTATTTTTACAAGACAGACCAACTGAAAGAGTATACAATCGATCTGGCCGATAAATTTATTTCCGACATTACCTTTAATATCAATCCTGTGGGTGATCTTGTTTGCGCGGGCTTTTACTCAAAGAATTCGGGTACCAGCCAGGCGGGCACCTTTTTTCTCAAGATCGACAAAACAAGCAAAGAGGTTTCGGCCCACGATGTGCGCGAGTTTGCAAAGGATTTTATGATGGAGTTTATGACCGAAAGCAAAGTTTCAAAAGGGAAAGAACTTTTCAATTTCGATATTGATCATTTTTTACTCCGCCCCAATGGCAGCGCTGTGATGGTGGCTGAACAGTATTATATGGATGTTTCATCCTACTACAACCCGGCCACGCATACCTATACGAATACCTATAATTATTATTACAACGATATTATTGTTGTTGCATTCGATTCTACGGGGCAGGTCAGTCTGCTTAAAAAAATCAGCAAATTCCAGCATTCGGTCAACGACGGGGGGCCTTATTCCTCGTATGTCCTGGCAGATGGGGGGGATATCCTGCATTTTATCTATAATGACAGTCCCGACAATATGCACCACACCGAAACAGAGATCGAGCGGGGGCATATCTCCAGCATGAACAATCCTGCAAAGTCTGTTGTTGTACTCGTTTCTATGGACATGAAGGGCAATACCCAGCGCCAGCAGATACTCGATAATCATTCGAAGAAGAACAGTTGCTGGTTTTTGCCCAAGATGAACAAAAAGGTGGATGAAAAAGACATTGTGCTTTTTGCCCGCAGGGGCAAGTATTACCGTTTTGGACGATTTTCGTATTAATGACCAGAGAAGGAACCCATTTTTATCTCTACTTTTAGTGTTGCTTGACTCGTTAAACCCATACCGCCGTCGACTATAAACAGCCGGAGAAGAAGCTTTGAACCAGATGCATTCAATCGATCAGATAAAGGCCCCGGTGGCCAGGGAAATGGAGGAATTCGAAGAGAAATTCCTGGCATCGATGAAGAGTTCTGTTCCCTTGCTGGATAAGATTACGCATTATATCGTGCGGCGCAAAGGAAAACAGCTCAGGCCTTTGTTTGTCTTCCTGTCTGCAAAAGCATGCGGACAAATTACCGAATCCACACACCGGGCCGCTGCCCTCATCGAACTGCTGCATACGGCTACGCTTGTGCACGACGATGTTGTGGATGATTCAAACCTGCGCCGGGGCTTTTTCTCCGTAAACGCACTCTGGAAAAATAAAATTGCAGTCCTGGTAGGCGATTATCTCCTTTCTCGCGGCCTGTTGCTCTCGGTGGACAACAACGAGCACAAACTGCTTGGCATTGTATCGAATGCCGTTCGTGAGATGAGCGAAGGCGAACTGCTTCAAATTGAAAAGGCCCGGCGTCTGGATATTGCCGAACCGGTTTACTTCGAAATCATCCGCTCTAAAACGGCTTCGCTCATTGCTTCCTGCTGCGCATCCGGAGCTGCTACCGCAAATGCCGGCGACGAACAGGAAAGCAAGATGAGGCTCTTTGGCGAACTCACCGGCATTGCCTTCCAGATCAAGGACGATCTGTTTGATTTTGGCAGCGATGGAGACATCGGCAAACCCACCGGCATCGACATCAAGGAAAAGAAGATGACCCTGCCCTTGATTTATGCACTCAATCATGCCTCGGCTACAGACAAACGCAAAATCATCAACCTGGTAAAAAATAAAAATGAGGAGCCCGCAAAGGTTCAGGAGGTCATTCAGTTTGTACTAAAAAGCGGGGGTATTGAATACACCCGCGACAGGATGCTCGAGTACCGCGATAAGGCCATTGCGCTCCTCCGTACTTTTCCGGAGACGGATGCCCGGAACTCGCTTGAACAACTGGTGATCTTTACGACCGAACGAAAAAAATGAGTTTACCGGGTTGATTCCACCGAAGCCGGAGACGAGGAATTCTGGAAACTGCAACAAAACAGAATAGTGTTGAACCGAAAAAGAATGATACGAATGAAAACACCTATCGCCCAGCTGAAAAATAAGCTGTTGCCTGCATTTATCGCTGTATGTCTGTTTGCATCCTGTTCGGGAGTGAGTGATAAACAAATGCCTGTTGCACCCAAAGCCGGTGCCGATTCTGTTTCGGTGAAGGAGAAAACAGAAAAACCAATCATCGCCGAACCAAAGAGCAAATTCGATACGCTTCAGGAAGGCGATTTTATGATGCGTTATCCAAACGGCGTCATCCAGATACGTGGGTATTACAAAAACGGGAAACGGGAAGGGGAGTGGGTGGCTTTCTTCCCTTCGGGCAAGGTGCAGAGCGAGGGGTATTTTACCCAGGGCAAACGTGATCACAAGGGCACGGTATACTATGATAACGGGCAAAAGATGTACGAAGGCATGTACAAGGAGGGCTACCAGGTGGGCGTCTGGAGATTTTATGACAACACCGGCAAGCTCAAAGAGGAAGTTGATTACGATAAAAAGAAATAATAGAACAGTGTTCTTCATCAAACCATGATCCCCAAGGAAACCATTTCTTCCATTTTCGAAGCCTCGCGTATTGATGAGGTGGTGGGGGAATTTGTTTCGCTCAAAAAAAGAGGGGCAAACCTCATCGGTTTATGCCCCTTTCATAATGAGAAAACCCCTTCCTTCAACGTTTCGCCGGTAAAAGGGATCTACAAATGTTTTGGTTGCGGCAAGGCAGGCAATTCCGTGAATTTTATCATGGAACATGAGCAGCTTAATTACCCCGAAGCCCTGCGCTGGCTTGCCAAAAAATACAATATTGAAATTGCCGAGGAAGAGCAGACCCCGGAACAAGTCATCGCCAACAATGAACGGGAGAGTTTGTACGTAGTCTGCTCCTTTGCCCAGAAAAATTTTACCGAAACCTTGTGGGAAACCGACGAAGGCAAATCTGTGGGTCTGAGTTATTTTCATCAGCGCGGTTTTACAGACGAAACGATTCATAAATTTCAGCTGGGTTACAGTTTTGACAAGTGGCGTGGTTTCAGTGATGCTGCCATCACGGCCGGGCATAAGCTCGATTACCTGGTCAAGGCCGGGCTCACCATTTCGAAGGAAAGCACAGACCCTGTACAACCGGGGCAGGAACAGCAACCCCGTTTCTTCGACCGTTTCTCCGCGCGTATCATATTCCCTGTCCACAACGTAAGCGGACGGGTCATTGCTTTTGGAGGACGAACACTCAAGACCGATAAAAAGGTTGCCAAATACATCAACAGCCCCGAAACAGATATCTACAGCAAGAGCAAGGTGCTCTATGGGTTGTATTATGCAAAGAAACGCATCGTTGAGGAAGATGTGTGTTTTATGGTCGAAGGCTATACCGATGTCATTTCGATGCACCAGGCAGGGATTGAAAATGTCGTGGCATCATCGGGCACTGCGCTTACGGTTGATCAAATCCGTTTGATACGCCGCTATACAAACAATATCACGATCCTGTATGATGGCGACAATGCCGGTATCAAGGCAAGTTTCAGGGGTATCGATCTGGTGCTGGAAGAAGGCATGAATGTGCGCGTACTGCTTTTCCCGGATGGAGAAGACCCCGATTCTTTTTCCAAAAAAGTAAGCAGCACCGACTTTAAAGCCTTCATTAAGGAAAATACAAAGGATTTTATTGCCTTCAAGGCCCAGCTCCTGTACAGCGAGTCATCGCATGACCCGATCAAGAAGGCGGGGCTTATCAAAGAACTGGTTGAAAGTATTTCGCTGATCCCGGAACCGATCTACCGTTCGGTGTATATCAAGGAATGCAGCCGCATCATGGATGTGGATGAACAGGCCCTGCTTTCTGAACTCAACAAGCTCCGTCGCAAAAAGCAGTACGACACACCGGCTCAGCCCCGGGAAGAATTCAATGCGGTGCCCGAAGAACTGCTTACGCTGCCGGATGGAGAAAAGCCAGGCCGTAAGATTACCGAAACACAGACCGAGCATCAGGAACGCGACATCATCCGCATTCTTCTGAATTTCTCGAATGAAAAAGTAAGCATAGACAGCGAGACCGAAGAAGGCGAAAAAGAAGTGGTTGAAGTAAGTGTCGGGACGCTTGTGATCCACGAAATCAGCGGTGATATAGAATTCGAGAACCCGCTTTACCGTAAATTCTTTCATGAATTTATTACCCACGAGGGCGAAGAACTTTCGAACGACTATTACATACAGCATCCCGACCCACAAATATCGGGCACAGCCATTGAAATACTCACTACCCCCTATCAGCTTGCCAACTGGGAAAAACACAATATCCCCGTAAACACCGAATCGATGATGCTGAAACAAAGCGTCCTGCACGCGGTATATGCGCTAAAGATCCGCAAACTGGAAAAGATGATACACGATAATCAGACCCGGCTTAAGGAAAGCAGCAGCTATGAGGAGCAGATTATCCTCGTTACCGAACAGCAATACCTCATCAAATCCAAACAAAGTTTTTCTGCATTGCTGGGTAGGATTATCCTGCGATAAGGTTGTAAAGATATCCCGGCCTCGGTTTAACATTCAGGCACTGCTTAGTTTGCCGCGAGCGTCTTTTTTAAGACATCTGTTTCGCTTTCTGAAATATCCACCACTGCATACTTATTCGCCTCGCTGTTGTTCAGGCAATCGAGGATATTCACCACTTCTTTGTATTTCGACTTATCGCCCGTTTTGATGATAAAAAACGGAGCTTTTGAATCGCCCAGGATTACTTTGCGCGTGGCCACATACTCATCTTTGTTTATTTGCCGGGTGCGGTATTTGTCTTTCAGCGCATTTACCTTGTCTATGATCAGACGATTTCTTTGAGCGATGAGGTTCATCAACTCATCCCCGTTCATCCCCACTTTTACCAATCTTGTCGAGTCGAGTTTGAATTTGCCGGGATAATAATACACCTGGTTGTCTTTTTCGCCAATCAGAAAAGTGTTTGCAAGACTGTCGCTAACCGGCATTGTCTTGCTTGTTTGTTTCGGATACACCACTTCCATCGTCTTGGCCAGGTTGAGTGTCGTGGCCAGGATAAAGAAGGTGAGCAGCAGAAAGGCAAGATCGACCATGGGTGTCATATCAAGCCTGATCTGGTTGAGGGTGCGACGACCTTTTTTCTTTCCTCTGGGGGAATTGCCAGGTGTGATGTCTGCCATGATGGTTGTGTTTTAACGGATGAAGGATTCCCGGCTTTTGAATGCCGGCTTCTGTTAAAACGTACGATTGGCACGAGATTGTATTGAGCTTTGGGGCCTTTTAGTATCTGGCAGGATTTGGAGGATAAGCGGTGGGAACTAACAAATTATCGGTTGAAGAGAAGCTGAATTATTTTGGAAGAAGGTTAATACATCTTGCAAATTTGAAGGAGGAAGACGATCCCATTTTAACCCAGACTGTGCATTAGCTCACAAGCCATCTGATGCGCAATTTGGGTTTAAAGAAAATAAGTGCGAAATGTGGGCCAGAGATTGAACGTTACACCCCATGCGGCCAGTCGTGTTTGACTTACTGGCAGCTCATCGTATAAGCCCGTTGGGCGCCGGGGAAACCAAGTCTTGCCGCTTCTTTCAGGTCCTTGCAAGACCCCGGTTGATCACCGGCTCCGAATTTAGTCGAACCGCGTTTGTAATAAGCCTCTCCCGAAACAGGGTTCAGTTCAATAACTTTCGTAAAATCAGCAATGGCCCCTTTGAGGTTTTTGCTATCCCTTCTAAAATCTCCTCGCATGAGATAATAGAATGGATCCTTTGCATTTAAAGAGATCAATTGCGTAAGTACCAGCTCAACTTCTTTGAACCTCTTGAGTTTAACAAGCAGATTTACTTTGGATAAAAGAATGTCGCTTGCTTTTGGAAAATCAATCAAATAGACATCCAGATCATTTAGGCATTTTTCTGCATCGTGCATGGCATAATAGAGTCTCGCCCGAGAGAGATAATACGCTGATTTAGGATTCAGGCGGATGGCTTCATTCAAATCCTGCAACGCTTCTTTGTTTTTATTCAAAAGTCCGAAGATGGTGGCCCGAAAAGAGTGCAGGTAAGCATCGTCCGGGTCCAGCTCAAGAGATTTGTTAAGATCAGTGAGGGATGACTGGAATTCATGCAGGTTCATGTTTGCAAGAGCACGTGAAGCGTATAAATAGGGCAGGTCGGACCGGAGCTTAATAGCCATATCCAGGTCTGGAAGCGCCAGGGTGTATCTCGCTTGTTGCACAAGCAGGGTCCCGGTTGCTGCATAAGCGATTGAATAATATGGATCTATCTTCTTACACGCCTCGTATTGTTCAAAGGCGGAAGTTGTGTCGCCCAGCTGAAGCAGGACTTCGCCTTTATACGCCCTTACATCCGCTGATTGGGGTTGGGCCCTGCTCACCTCATCCAGGATTTTGAGTGCATCCTCATATCGCCCTGCACTGTCTGCTTTCCATGCCTGGTGAAGCGAGATGAACATGGTATGTAATTTAGCTTTTTCAGGACAGTACAGAGCTAGTTTTTCAGTGGCGCTGTCATACCCCATCTGTGTTGCCCGGAAAAGATCTTCACATCCTCCTTTTACGTCGTTTGACGAAACACGGGCCAGGCCACGTATATAATACACATCGCAGTAGAGGTGTGTATGGCCGATGATTTTGTTTGCCAGCGCTTCTGCATTTTTGAAATCGCCGGATAAGAAGTGTTCCTGTGCATTTTCGAACAAGTAATGCATTTCGTCGGGAGCATATTTCAGAGCACTGTCAAGGTCTGCAATTATCTTTTTGTGCTGTAGTGGGTCGGTTGCTTTTTGTAGCGCTGCCTCACAGGCCCAGGCAAGGGCAGAAGCGGGATCGCACTTGATTGCTTTGTCGATCAAGGATTTGGCTTTGTTGAAATCTTTCAGTTCGAATTGATTCTGAGCTTCGATCACATAACTTTTGCAGTAAGCCGGGTATTTTGCTTCCAGTGTCTGCAAGAGAACGATTGATTCCTTGAAGCGTTTGAGCATAAAGAGTGCGATGGCTTTGTTCATTCCGGGTTCTCCCGATCCGGGAACCAGCTGCAGGGCATGTTCTGCGTCTGCCAGGGCCGAATCGGCTTTGAGCAAACGTATGTAACATAATGAGCGGTTGGTCCATGCTGCGAAACTGTTGGTGTCGGCCTTTATCAGTTGATTGCAATCGCTCAGGGCGGCCCGGTAGTCATTCATTTTGAGACTTTGTGCACAATGTTCAGTAAGCTGTTCGCTCTCCGTCTGGGCTTGCAGCCTTTGAAGGCCTGGAAGAAGCAAAAGAAAAAGCAAGGAGCGGGCGAGAATATTTGGTGAAGCCATAAAGAATCCTTTGGTCAAGGGTTGAAACGAAATACATAAAATTACCAGGAGAGTTCTCTGGGTAAAACCCTAAATCTTGATATCCTTCACATTCAATTGCAACGAAACCATCCCATTGTATTCATTTTCTTCAATCGAATAACACAAATCGAACGGTATCTTTCTGGAAATATCAGGAAAATGTTCTCCCAGTCCAAAGCCAATGGCCGGAATGCTTTGACGTGGATTGGCGGCATCCACCACATCGAGCTTGAGGTGGTTATTGCCTACGATGCGCGCCGAGCCTTTGTCGGATGCGCTGCGGGTGATGAAGAGTGGCGACATATTGCCTGGGCCGAACGGGGCGAATTGCTTGATGATGCGAAACAGTTTCCAGTCTATTTCTGAAAGTTTTAGCTCGGCATCTATTTCAAGTTCGGGGGTGAGCATGTATTCCTGGATCGAAGCACATACCACATCCTCGAATCTGGCCACAAACGCTTCGAGGTTTTCGGGTTTTAAGGTGAGCCCTGCCGCATATTTATGTCCCCCGAATTGTAGGAGGAGGTCGCTACAGGCATCGATGGCTTCGTATACGTCAAAATCTTTTACCGAACGGGCCGAACCGGTTATCACCCCATCGCTTTGGGTAAGCACGATGGTAGGGCGGTAGTACCGTTCTGTTAAACGGGATGCCACAATGCCGACAACACCTTTGTGCCAGTCGGGATGAAACACAACGGTTGATTTTCGTTTTTGCAGCTCGGTGTTGTTATCGATCAGGAGCAGGGCATGCTGGGTAATGGTCATGTCGAGATCGCGCCGGTCTGTATTGTGTTGGTTGATGGCTGCCCCTGTGGTTTCGGCGGCTATTTCGTTGTCGGCCACGAGCAGGTCTACCGCCTTGCTTCCGCTTGCCACGCGGCCTGCGGCATTGATACGGGGCGCGATGAGGAAGACGAGATCGGATATGGTCAAGGGTTTTTTGACCTTGAGAAATTTTAGGATGGTCTTAAAACCCTGACGCGGATTGGAGTTGATGCGTTTCAGGCCATGAAACGCCAGGATGCGGTTTTCGCCCGTTATCGGAACAATATCAGCAGCAATGCTTACTGCAACCAAATCAAGATAGCAATCGAGCTGGCTGATTGGGATGCCGGTATGTTGTGCAAAGCCTTGTATCAGCTTAAAGCCTATGCCGCAACCGCAGAGTTCATCGTAGGGGTAGGAGCAGTCGTCACGTTTGGGGTCGAGCACAGCTACTGCGGCCGGCAGTGTTTCGCCCGGGCGGTGGTGATCGCAGATGATAAAATCAATGTTGCGTTCAGAAGCATAGTTTACCTTATCGATCGATTTAATGCCGCAATCAAGCGCAATGATAAGGGTGTAGTTGTTCGCTTTTGCAAAATCAATGCCTGCAAACGAAATACCATACCCTTCTTTATACCTGTCGGGGATGTAATAACCCGTGTTTGGATAGATGGTTTTTAGGAACGACCAGACCAGGGCCACGGCCGTAGTGCCATCTACATCGTAATCGCCAAAAATCAGGATATGTTCGGCCGTGGCGATGGCTTTTTGTATGCGGGCAATGGCCTTGTCCATGTCTTTCATCAGGAAGGGATCGTGCAAGGTCTCATAATCGGGTCTGAAAAATGCTTTGGCTTGTTCAAAGGTGCTGATCCCACGCTGCACGAGCATACGGGCTACGACTTCGGTCACACTCAGCTCTGAGGCCAGTTTGCTTACTGCTTGTTTATCAGCTTCTTCCTTTAATTTCCAACGTTTGATCATGGAGAACAATATTAACAAAAATTGAAAGACCTGACCTATCCGGGTGTCCCTGCCCTGTACAGATCCGGGAGCATCTTTCTTTATCCATACACGTTCCCTTCGTAAATACATCCTTCTCCTTCATCAATACACGCTTTCCCTTCATCAATACACGCTTTCCCTTCATCAATACACCCTTCTCCTTCATCAATACACGCTTTCCCTTCATCAATACACCCTTCTCCTTCATCAATACACGCTTTCCCTTCATCAATGCACTCTTTCCCTTCGTCAATACACCCTTCACTTTCATCAATACACCCTTCTCTTTCATCAATACACGCTTTCCCTTCGTCAATACAGCCTTCTCTTTCATCAATACACGCTTTTCCTTCGTCAATACAACCTTCGCTTTCATTATTACACGCTTTCCCTTCGTCAATACAGCCTTCTCTTTCATCATTACACGCTTTCCCTTCGTCAATACGCCCTTCTCCTTCAGCAAGATACGCTCCTCCTTCGTAAATACACCCTTCTGCTTACCCAATGCATTCTTCTTGAGTTGAATACGATCATTCCAGGAAAGAGGTACGAACGTCCCTTTATGCTAAAGAGGCTCAAGCAGGAGAGCAGAGATCAGTTGGAAGATTCAGGAAGAAATCTCTGATCAGGTGCGCACGAAAGCCCCGATCCTCCGTACCTCTGATCCGTTCAGGCGAAAGTGCTGATTTTAAGGATGATACTATCTAATCTGCACTCCGTTTGAAACCGCTGCCTGTTTGGCGGTTAATGCACTTTTAATCCTGCATTCAGGCGGTTTTAAGGTCGGTTTTCTTTCTTTGTGTGATACACAACACCTTAACCAATACCCGATGTTGTACAGCGCTCAGAACTATCTTCTTCATACGGCAACATTTTTGCTGGGAATGATCTTGATGTCGGAGCCGGTTAGTGCTCAACGAAAAATGGATACGGTGTCCATAGGCATAAAAGCAGCATTGGATACGGCTGTAGCCAATTATCCCAAAATCAAGGCTGCGCAGTCAGATCGATACAGCGCCGGCGAGCAGTTAAAATCAAGCCAGACGGCGTATATCCCCACGCTTCAAATCCAGGAACAAGTGACCTATGGTACGGCCAACAGCGTGGTGGGGCAATCGTTCCCAAACGAGGGAACTGCCATACCCGTTTCGGGGGGCATCACCAATTCGCAAAACTGGAACGCGGCTTCATCGCAGTTTACCACGGCGGTGCTGACCGGGCCCATCTATGCGTTTGGAAAGATCACTGCAAGCATTAACCAGCGCGGGGCCGAACTCAAAGTAGCCGATGCCGTATATCAAAACGAAGTATTTCAGCATCAGATTAAAGTATCCGAAAGCTATCTCTTCCTGTTGGTCTATCAGCAACTGAGGCAAGTACAACAGCAGAACCTCCTCCGGGCCATTGATGTAAATAACCTCATCAAGGCTGCAGTGAGCTCTGGTTTAAAACCGGGGATTGATTCTTCCTTTTCGGCGGCCGAGGTTTCGAAAGCAAAGATTACCTATTTGAGCAGTCTGCGCGACGAAGCCGAGGCCCAGATCAAGTTTGGCGAATACCTTGGGCAGACAGGGCATTATTATCTGGTGGATACGCTTGGTTTTAATTCCTCCCTTCCGGTTGCAAACCTTGCACAAAGCACGATCAACAAAAACCCCCTGCTTGGCATTTATCAGGGAAAGATAGAAAGCGATTTGTTTGCGGCCAAAGCAGTACGCAGATCATACCTGCCTACCCTTAAATACCTGGCCACCACCTCGGCCAGGGGGTCGGGCATCTCAAGTACCGATGTGTATTCATCCAGCTTTTCGGACGGGATGCAGTTTCAACGGTATAATTACATGGTGGGCGCCTATTTTTTGTGGAATGTAACCGATATTTTCCGCACCGGGCATGAATACAAAAGCCGTATGTTCAATGTACAACGCGACAACGAGCTGCTGGATGCAACCACGCAGCGTTTGAACAGCCAGCTCGAAAACGGAAACGTTCAATATGGTCTGTCTGTTCAGCAAGCGCATGAAGTGCCGGTGCAGAGGCAGGCAGCCACGGCGGGTTTTAATCAGAGCCGGGCACGTTATCAAAGCGGGTTGGGAAACCTGGTTGAACTGAGCCAAAGCCTCTTTCTGCTTGCCCGTGCCGAGGCCGATTACTCGATTACCTATAACAATACCTGGAGGGCGCTGCTTGCTGTTGCAGCCGCCAGCGGCGATATGGGTTTGTTTTTGAATGCCGTCAGGTCTAAATAAAACTCGCCAATGAAAAAGTTGATTGCATCCGCCTTGTCCCGCCCGATCAGTATTCTTGTGATCATCCTTGGGGTACTGATTTTTGCGGTATTGGCTTTGTTCAGTATTCCCGTCGATATTTTTCCGGCCCTGAATCTTCCTACCATCTACATTGCCCAGCCTTATGGGGGAATGACACCACAGCAAATGGAAGGTTTTATTGCTACCCGTTACCAGAACCAGCTGTTGTATGTTTCGGGCATCAAGGATATTGATGTGAAAAACATACAAGGGCTGTGTCTGGTTAAATGTACCTTTTATGAAAACGCCAACATGGCCCAGGCTGCGGGCGAGGTGGCAAACCAGGTGAGCCGTGTGCTGAGTTATATGCCCCAGGGCACGGTACCCCCTACGGTGGTTCGTTTTGATGCATCGAGCCTGCCTGTGGGTGAACTGGTTTTTCACAGCAAGAAGGCCAGTCTGAACGAAATGCAGGACCTGGCTTCGACCAAGATCAGGCCCCTGTTCTCGCAGGTGGCTGGGGCTTCTGCGCCTCCTCCCTTTGGCGGGAATGAACGTACTGTAGTGGTTCGCGTAGATCCCGAACGGATGAAAGCCTATACGCTCACACCCGATGAGATCGTACTGGCCGTTTCGAAAAACAACCAGATATCGCCGGCCGGAAACATCCGGGTAGGCGATTATACGTTGATGACCCCGTCGAATACGACGATCGATCAGGTGGAAGAATTTTTAGATATACCGATCAAGGCCGGTCCGGGCACAACGGTGTTTCTACGCGATGTGGCTACAGTCGAAGACGGGGCTGATGTTACCGTAGGTTATGCGCTGGTCGATGGGAAACGGTCGGTTTACATCCCTGTCACCAAGACTGCCGACGCGAGTACGATGAGTGTGGTGAATGCACTCAAGGCAAAATTACCGGAAATGAAAGCCCTGCTTCCGGATTATGTAGACCTCAGTTATGAATTCGACCAGTCGGTGTATGTGAGACAATCGGTCAACAGCCTGGCGTTCGAAGGCATTACCGGAGCCCTGCTTACGGGCCTGATGGTGCTTTTGTTTTTAGGCGATCTGCGGAGTGCACTCATTGTCATCGTTACCATTCCGGTGTCCCTGGCAATCGCTATCTTATTGCTCAAGCTTTGCGGTCAGACCATCAACATCATGACGCTTTCTGGATTGGCCCTCGCCATTGGTATTTTGGTGGATGAGTCTACCGTAACGATCGAGAATATCCACCAGCATCTGGATATGGGCAAGAGCAAGGCGAGGGCTGTGTTTGATGCCTGTGTAGAACTTTCATTTCCCAAACTGCTTATCCTGTTGTGTATCCTGGCTGTCTTTGCGCCCGCATTTCTAATGACAGGAGTACCCCGGGGCATGTTTCTTCCCTTGTCGCTTGCCGTCGGGTTCTCGATGCTGGCTTCCTTCCTCCTGTCGCAAACGCTCGTGCCTGTGTTGGGCAATTGGTGGCTGAAAGGACATGCTGTTCATTCGGTGCATGCACTCGAAATCCTGCCCGATCTGAGCGGCAATGAAGAACAGCGGATGGAAAATTTCGAACATAAAAACCCAGCCAAGATCTCGCTCTTCGAGCGGTTTAAACTAAAATACCTGGGTATACTGGATAAGTGCCTCAACAACCGGAAAAAAGTAATCGGGTTCTATTTCATTGTCAGTATCGCGGTACTGATCAGCGGTGTGTTGCTGATCGGAAAAGACATGATGCCCAAGCTCTGGCATTCAGGACAGTTTCAGATACGTGTGGTGTGCCCGCCGGGCATGCGTATTGAGCGTACCGAAGACCGTGTGATTGCCGTAACGCATATCATCGAAAGTCTGGTTGGAAAAGAAAATGTGGCCATCACTTCGGCCTTTATTGGCAACACCCCTTCCAGTTATGGGACCAATACCTTGTATGTGTTTAACTCGGGCCCGCATGAAGCCGTGTTGCAGATTGATCTGGATCACGCCTATCATGTTGATAATCTGGACGAGCTCAAAGACCGTATCCGTCAGAAGGCAGGACTGCTGTTGAAAGATGTGCATCTTTCGTTCGAACCCATTGAGCTCACCGATAAGATCATGAGCCAGGGAGCCCTCACCCCGATTGAGATAGTCATAGGCGGGAAAGACCTGGATGACGGACAGCGCTATGCCTTGAAAGTGATCAACGAATTGAATAAGATTGAATACCTGCGCGACATACGTATCAATCAACCGCTCCGTTACCCGATCCTGAACATCAAGATGGACCGGGAGCGGGTTGCGCAAATGGGGCTTAACCCTGATGAAGTGGCAAAATCGCTGGTGGTGGCCACCTCATCCAGCCGGTTTACGGAAAAAAATTTCTGGCTTGATACACGCAAAGGATTTGCCTATCAGGTGCAGGTGCAGCTGCCCGAATATCAAATGCAATCGGTTGCCGATCTCGAAAATATTCCGTTGGTGCCCACCCAGCTGAGGCCAACACTGGGCGATGTAGCCGAAATAAAGGCCGATACCGTTCCGGCCGAATATGACAGGGCTGGGCCAAGAAGGATCATAACCGTCTCGGCCAATATTTTTAAAAAAGATTTAGGCACAGCTGCGGCCGATGTGGCTACAGCCATTACAAAGGCGGGTAAACCACCGCGGGGAGCGGTGGTTGAGCTCAAAGGTCTTGTGAAATTGTTGCAGGAAACACTCTCAAGCCTGCAGTCGGGTTTGTTGCTGGCCATTGTGGTGATCTTTTTATTGCTCTCCGCCAATTTTCAGTCGTTCCGGGTGGCATCTGTAATTCTCGTTACGATACCTGCCGTATTGGCGGGTTCTGTTTTGTTGCTGGTGATGACAGGTTGTACGCTGAACCTGCAATCGTATATGGGTATTATTATGTCGGTGGGCGTGTCGGTGGCCAATGCGGTGCTGATGATAACCAATGCCGAACAGCTGAGGATGAAATACCAAAATGCATTTACGGCAGCACGGGTGTCGGGAGCGGTAAGGTTGAGGCCGATCATAATGACTACCGTTGCCATGGTGGCAGGCATGTTGCCGATGGCAAGCGGCCTTACAGAAGGAGGAGAACAATCAGCCCCGCTCGGTATTGCTGTAATAGGTGGGTTGGTTGCTTCCACTTTTGCCGCACTGCTGGTCTTGCCTGTTGTCTTTGCTTCCGTTCAACGAAAAACAGACTTTAAATCGGTTTCACTCAACCCCGAAGATGCCGGCAGCGAATTCTATGACGAAGGCAGTATTCCAAATACATTTTCTCAACCCATTTAGACAGCTCCGATGAAAACAATATTTCAATATACCCTGCTGAGTGTGCTTGCCACCGCATCCCTGTGTGCTTGCTCTTCGTCCGGTAAAAAATCTGAACATCAAACAGAAACTGAAAGACCGGCTGTTGAAATCGTAAAGATAGAATTGCTTCAACCCGAACATTCGCTGATACTTCCAGGCGAACTCGAAGGGTTTTATGCGACAGCTATTTATCCCAAGCTCAACAGCTATATCCGCACCATCCTGGTCGACATTGGCGATCAGGTCAAGGAAGGGCAGTTGCTCGTCGAGCTTGAAGCGCCGGAAATAGAAAGTCAATTGTCTGAATCGTTTGCAAAGATGAAATCAGCCGAGGCCATTTATGGCGCCACACAAGCAAACTACAGACGGTTGTTGCAGACAAACAAAACCCCGGGTTCGGTTTCTCTGAATGATCTTGAATTTGCAAAGGCGAACGCTGTGTCAGATAGCCTGCAACTGGTTTCAGCAACGGTTCATTACAACGCAGCTAAACAGACAGCCGGTTATCTGAGGATAACGGCCCCTTTCGATGGCATCATCACTGAACGGCAGCTGGCCCCGGGCGATTTTGTGGGCCCTGGCGAACGTTCCATCATCCCGATCCTGAAGCTGAACAATGAAAGTAAACTCCGTCTGCACATTGCCATACCCGAGAAAATGGTGAGCCAGGTGAAGGAAGGTAATGAAATTAAGTTCAATGTAAAAAGTTATCCTGCTCAGATCTTTACGGGGAATATCAACCGCATCTCAAAAAATGTGGACACCAAGACACGATCAGAGGTCATCGAGATCTTAATAGACAATCAGAAAGGGCAGTTGATTCCCGGTATGTTTGCCAGCGTAATGCTCGATTCAAGACGCGCCGAGAAAAGCCTGTACGTGCCACAAACAGCGGTGGTGACAAACATGGAAAAATGTTTTGTTCAAAAGGTCGATGCTTACAGCAAGGTTCATTGGGTGAGTGTACAGAAAGGAAACAGCGCAGGTGATAAAGTAGAAGTCTATGGCGATTTGAAAGAGGGCGATGCCGTACTTAAACAAGCAAACGATGAGATCAAGGATGAAGAGGTTATTAAACCTTAAATGCTGTCAGAGCGTCTGAAGACCTGTTCGTATTTGTACCTAAAGATTGGTTGCAAGACAATTTTATCTTCAACAGACAGTATCGGTTTCCTGATTTGTACAAAGTAATGTTTTCTGATAGGAGAAGCTATCAAAGATTTTATGGTCCTGAAAATTGTACCCTGTTTTGTTTGTTTTTTTAGACAAGGAAATCCAAACACGGGAATATTTATTAACTTCACTTGTATATATTGTGTGAATGTTGCAAATTTGTGGAATCAATCTAATGAAATTCTAATAAAACATCATTCCTCAACCGTGAGACACTGGAAATATTTTTTTCTGTTCATCGGGCTCACTTTATTAACAGGGAGCGGAGTTGCTTTCGCGTTTATTCCTACAGCAGAAACGTCTGCCGCCTTTGTCCCAACAAAACAGGTGTCTGGAACAATTCAAAAAAGGACTGGGCTCCTTGTAACGAATAATGTTCAAAACTGCATTGTAAAGTTCAGAAAATTTCGTCCCAAAACGGTTCTTCTTCATTTTGATCCCATCGTATTCCAATCTTTTGTGTTGTTCAATCTGCCTACAGGTGTAGCGGGGAGAATAAACACGCTTGATTTTTCTCTCCTGTCTGTATTGTCCTTGTATGGCACCAGGGCTCCTCCGGTTGCCTGACCGGGGCTTTGTCGCCTGATCCTTCCGGAGTAATTTACATCTTCCGGCTATGCACTCTTCAGAAAGCTAGACGTGCAGGGTTTCGGCTCAGAACAAGATCTAACCCAGCCTCACCCTTTCAGGACAATTCCTTGCTTTAGTGTCATCCCCTAAGAATTTACCAGCAGATGAATGTTGCCAAACTAGATACCCTATTGTCGCTAATGAATGAGAAAGGGGCCGAGAATCCCATTGCCCACCAGGCGCTCAACAATTATCTGTCAATTATTGAATTCAGGGATTACTCTGACAAGTTGATAGCGGATGGTTATGCGCAGCTACAAGAGACAGCCTCCGAAAAAGGACTGTATCTGAGTATTACAAGAAATGGAGTGCGTTTTATCCGCAGCGGAGGCTATACCATTCTGGAAGAACGGAAAAGCAGGTCGAAGCGAAAACAGCAGACCATCCTTATCTGTTCCCTGATCGGGCTTGGAATTATCGTTTCTCTTCTCTTTTTCAAGATATACACCATTTTTCAAACAGGAGGATAGCATAGATCTGGGTGACGATGTTGATGCAGTATGGGTTTATTAATCTTTCGTTAAATCCGATTTAACATCCCGGCAACATGTTTAGTGTTATTTTGCTCAAAAATAAAGCAGGATACTATGGCAGCCGGAAAAACAAAGATAGTCGTGATCGACAGCGATGTTCGTGTTCACGAATTTATCCGTCAAAGTCTACAGGCGCTTCATGCAGAACTTCACTTTTTCAGCTCACCACGGACAGGGCTTGATCATTCTCTTCAGATAGCTCCCAACCTGGTTATCATGGATATCCTGAACCCCGAGATGGACGGAATAGAGATCTGCTCCGAATACCGGGGTTCTGAACAACTCAAGGACACCCTCATTGCGTTTTTTACTACCCGCAATGAAGATTATTCGCAAATAGCGGGTTTCAATGCCGGGGCCGATGATTATATCTTAAAGCCCTGTCGTAATCAGATTTTCTATTCGCGTGTCAAAGCGCTTCTGCGCAGGTTCAAGGTCCGTACTGAAACAAGCCGCCCATTGAATGGCATTGCTATAGACCGGGAGCGTTATGTGGTAAAAAAGGGAACCCAGGAGCTGTTATTGCCCCGGAAGGAGTTTGAACTCATGTCGCTCTTGTTTTTCTCTCCACGCAAAGTATTTACACGGAAAGAAATCTATAACGAGGTCTGGGGAGGAGAGATGGGTTTGAGCAACCGCACCATCGATGTCCATATACGCAAACTCCGTGAAAAGATCGGGGAAGATTGTATTACTACCGTAAAAGGCATAGGCTACCGCTTTGAGCGGTAAAGGCGAACCGGGTCTGCACCGCGTAACACTCGTCTGATTGATTCCCCTCAAACCGTCTGACAACGGTTCTACTTGATGCTTACGATTTTTCGGGTGATGGTATTTGACCCGCTCGTCATTTGGAACAAATAGACCCCCTGGCTCAGGTTATACTCACCCGTGTTCAAGAGAAGCGTATAGGCGCCTGCATCCTGATGGGTCCGGGTAATTCCTGCAATCCGCTCGCCCAGCAAGTTATTGATTTGAAACACCACATCGCCCTCGGTCTGGAGTGTATAGCTGACTGACAGTAGGTCCTTGAAGGGATTAGGTGCAAGAGCCAGATTCGGTGAAAGCGTTGCTCCCTGGTTGAGAATACCTGCAGCCAGCGTAGAGTCTTTATATATTTTTACAGAATCAGCTACGTAGTTGAGGTTTGTAAAGGTTTCGGTGGAAACAACCGACCGGGTATATTCAGATACCATGCCCAGCCCTGGGATGTCAACATAAACAGAATACGTGCCCGGAGGTACATTGTTGAATTGATATGCACCTTGTACAGCATCTGTTGTTGTGGTGGCAATGATGCCTCCGGGATGTTGTTCGAGATTGACATCCAGACCGGGTACCGGGTCTCCGGGACTCTGCACACTGGGTATCCCGGGTATCAGCCTAAATACATACCCGCTGCCCTGGGTAACCGTCCCCGAAAAAGTTGCGCCGAAGCCTGTAGCCTGGACCAATTTAAACATGTGGATATTTGCCGTATCCAGCGTGCCGCAGGGAGCGCTTACAATGGTGGCAAGTTTCCATTGATCATCCCTGGGGCTATAGGTTTTCACCACATTGGGGTAGGAGGCTGCGTTGGCCACCGCATAGACCAGGAATTTTCCTCCAACACTTGTATTAAAGGTATAGCGTCCGGAAATGATAGCCACACTATCTATCACATGTTGATGTTTTGGAACAGAATCATACAGCAGCAGATAGGCCATGCCTGAATTAATGGGCCCGGTAGTATCGCTCACCAAGCCAGTAATGACAGGTGATGGCGGGGCGGTGATAGTTCCGGCGGTTGTATCCTTACACCCATGCGCATCAGCGAGGATGCAGGAATAAGTACCGGCACAGAGAGCGGTGTCAACAGCGGCCAGGGTCCCGGCAGGTATCCAGTGGTAAGCATAGGGAGTTACACCGCCGGTAGCCGTGCTTGTCAGGTTGCCCCCGCAAGGCATACCACAGGAAGCGTTGGTGGCCGCCAGTGTGTTGACAAGTGGAGCCGGACGTGCAACGGTAGCAGTTGCAGTGGTGGTGCAGCCTATGCTGTCATAAACCTGGCATGTATAAGTGCCAGCACAAAGCGAAGTAATGCCTGGGGTATAAACCTGATTGGGTGTCCATCCGTATGTATAGCCAGGTACACCCCCGCTAACTGTGGTAGAAATAGACCCATTGCAGGTGGCATAACAACTGGCATTTACAACACTCGGGGTAAGTATGATCTTTGGGTTTTGTGTTACTGTAGCTAGTGTGCTATGCGTACATCCATGAGAATCCTTGATTAAACAAGTATAATTCCCAGCAGTAAGGGATGAAATAGCAGAGGTTCCTGCCCCGCTCCCGGGCGCAGGGGTCCATGAATAGGTGTAGGCAGGAACACCGCCTGACGCAGAAAGCGTTACCGACCCTGTTGCCGCTCCAAAGCAGGATACTTTGTAGACTACAGCCGTGGCTGTCAATGCAGGAGGTTGTGTAATTGTCACGACCTGGCTTCCGGTCCCAAAAATCGAATCACGAACGTTACAGGTATAAGTACCGGCTATCATACCGGTGGCCGTTGCCGTTCCTTGTCCTCCACCAGGGGCTGGCACCCAGGTATAGGAGCAAAGCCCCAGGGCGCCGACTACGGTTATTGTTGCAGTCCCCGTGGCTGCTCCGTTACATTGTACATTGCTTGAACTTCCAAGGCTTATTACGAGCTGAGCATGTATTTGTTGGGAGGCGAGAAGCAGAAGGAGCAGAGACAGAAAGTACGTTTTTCTCATAGAAGGCTATTTTTTGTTTGAATAACAGAAGTGGTCAGACAACAATCAAAGCTAAACCGGGTTCAATTTTTTCGCCGGAAAGCTTTGGCATTCTATTTTAATAATTATTAATAAAAATTATACTTCACAGAAACTATAACGAGGGCTTTGCATAAAGGTTTCAATTGTCACCAAACAGACTGGGCTTCAGAGAGGATCATTGTTCAAAACAGCCCGTTCAGCAGGTTTTCATTCACAAGGTTTGGTAGCGTCACCTGTAGCTTTTTGCTGCGTTTCATCTCCCGTTTGATGGCAAAGAGGGCTTCCGGATTGCGTGCCCATCCGCGGCGGGCAATGCCGTTGTTTACATCCCAGAAAAGCATGGATTTTAAACGACGTTCGGCGTCTGCACTGCCATCGAGTACGAGCCCGAAACCTCCGTTGATAACCTCGCCCCATCCAACACCGCCTCCATTGTGAAGTGATACCCAGGTGGCCCCACGGAAGGCATCGCCGGCAAAATTCTGAACGGCCATATCGGCTGTAAACTGGGAACCGTCATAGATGTTTGATGTCTCGCGGTAGGGCGAATCGGTGCCCGAGACATCGTGGTGATCACGGCCAAGCACAACCGGGGCCGAAAGTTTTTTGCTGCGTATGGCTTTGTTGAAGGCCTGGGCAATCTTTATCCTGCCCTCGGCGTCAGCATAGAGTATGCGTGCCTGTGAACCTACAACGAGTTTGTTTTTATTTGCTTCGCGTATCCAGAGGATGTTGTCGGCGAGTTGTTGTTTGATTTCTTTAGGCGCCGTTTTATACATCTTCTCGAAAACCTGCAAGGCCAGGGTATCGGTTGTTTCCAGGTCTTTCGGGTCAGCAGAGGTGCATACCCAACGAAAGGGCCCGAATCCATAGTCGAAACACAGGGGGCCCAGGATATCCTGTACATAAGAGGCATATCTGAATTTTCCGTTTTTACCCATTACATCAGCCCCGGCCCGCCCGGCTTCGAGCAGGAAGGCATTTCCGTAATCAAAGAAATACATACCCTGAGCTGTAAGCGTATTGATGGCTTTTACTTGCCGGATGAGTGATTTCTGCACCTCCTTCCGGAAGCGTTCTGGTTCTGCCGCCATCATGCGGTTTGATTCTTCGTAGGTAAAACCGGCAGGATAATACCCGCCTGCCCAGGGGTTGTGTAACGAAGTCTGATCGGTGCCCAACTCTATCTTGATATTTTGTTGAGCAAGTTTTTCCCAGAGGTCTACGATGTTTCCCTGATAAGCAATAGAAAGGGCTTCTTTGGCTTTACGGGCTTTTTCGACCCGGGCAATGAGTTTGTCGAGGTCGGTATAAACTTCGTCTACCCAACCCTGGCTGTGCCGGGTATGAATAGCCTTGGGGTTGATTTCCGCAATTACTCCGATGGCGCCGGTTATTTTTGCTGCCTTGGGTTGTGCGCCGCTCATTCCGCCCAAACCGGCTGAAACAAAAACCTGTCCTGGTAAACCGGCCCCAGCCGATCTCGAAAATTTTCTTCCGGCATTGAGTATAGTGAGTGTTGTGCCATGTACGATGCCCTGAGGACCAATATACATAAACGAACCGGCAGTCATCTGCCCATATTGTGTAACACCCAGGGCATTGTATCGCTCCAGGTCGTCGGGTTTACTGTAGTTGGGTATCATCATGCCGTTTGTGATGACGGCACGCGGGGCGTCTTTGTTTGAGGGGAAGAGCCCCAGGGGATGCCCTGAATAGAGAACAAGGGTCTGCTCATCGCTCATTTCGCTCAGGTACTTCATGGTGAGCAGATACTGTGCCCAGTTTTGAAAAACAGCTCCATTGCCTCCATAGGTGATCAGTTCATGTGGATGTTGCGCCACTGCATAATCGAGGTTGTTGCTCAACATGTGCATGATAGCCGCAGCCTGTTTGCAACGGGAAGGATACTGTGTGATGGGGCGGGCGTAGATCTGGTAATCGGGCCGGAACCGGTACATGTAAATGCGTCCGTAGGTTTTCAGTTCTTCAGCAAATTCTCTGCTGAGAAGTGCATGGTGTTTCTTCTCGAAATACCGCAGGGCATTTAGTATGGCCAGTTTTTTCTCATCACCGGATAGTATGTCTTTGCGTTTGGGTGCATGGTTCAGGGTGAGATCCCGTGGTTTTATCCTGGGGAGGACAGCTGGGATGCCTTGTCTTATAAGTTTTTTGAATTCAGAGGTAGTCATCGAAATGGAAGATTTTGAACAGTTGGAGCGACGTTTGGCGTCAACACCCCTGTCGCGGTTTGGGCAAAAATAGTTTTACTTTAAATCAAAAGTACCGGTTTTCTTATTAAAACCATATGGGCAATGTTTACACCCGTTCTGGCAGCAATAGCCCCTTTTTAGCAGATATCTGGCCGTAAAGACAATATAGCCTTCGGGTGTATGATAAAAATCCTCCGGATCGAGTTTTTTTGGGTTTTCGTATTCTGACATGATTGATAAAATGAAAACAGTATTTAGGATGATCAGCGCTTCAGCCTATCTTTGCCCGGTAAAGTTAACAAATGCAGGAAGTAAACCCTTTTGTCCAAACCACAATTATCCGCAGCCTGCTGCTGGAACAAAAGGGGATAGAATTACAATTGCTCCGCCTCGATCAGATCCAGGGTCCGGTAAACGGAAATAAATGGTACAAACTCAAATACAATATCGAAGCGTTCCGGAGTTCAGGAAAAAAATTTCTGGTAAGCTTTGGCGGAGCCTTTTCAAATCATCTTGCCGCCCTGGCAGCATCTGGTGAACAGCATGGTATCCCAACGGTGGGAGTGATACGCGGAGAGGAACATTTTCCTCGCAATCCTACACTCGAACTGGCCTTTAAACAAGGGATGGAGCTTCAGTATATAGACCGGATTACCTATCGCGATAAACCGAAGCTGATGGCCTGGGCCGAAAAAGAGTTTGGGAATGATGCCTATTTCCTGCCCGAAGGCGGCTCAAACCAATTGGCGGTAAAAGGCTGCAGCGAAATACTGGATGGTCTGAACTATAACCCCGATGTGGTTTGTTGTTCGTGCGGAACTGGCGCAACCCTGGCCGGCATTGCTTTGTCTGAAAAGGGAAGAGGCAAGACCATGGGATTCCCGGCGTTGAAAGACATTTCCTTTTTTGAAGATGCGCTTCGTTGCTTTGCGGGCGATGCCGTTGCAACAGAAACCCGCATCAGCGGCGATTATCATTTTGGGGGCTATGCAAAAACACCCCCCGAACTCATTCGGATGGTGGACGAGTTTTCTGTTCTTTATCAGGTTCAATTGGATTACATATATACCGGAAAGATGATGTACGGCATTCTTGACCTTGTACGTAAAGATCATTTTCAGAAAGGAGCCCGTCTGTTGGCAATCCATACCGGAGGGGTGCAGGGAAATACAGGCATTCATCGCTTAGGTAAACAGGGGTAGTGGCTATAGGCAACAATACTGCATAGCAGGCATTCAGAGTTTTCTCCTGGAGCTCACTAAGTGAATAGCTTGTTCAGCATAAGCCCCGCCCGACCGGCATCAACCGGTTCGTCAGAAAAAGCGTAAGTTTGTGCTCTTCAGATCGGATCATGCAAAAGAAGTTTCTTACCAATTTAGCCATTCTCCTTTTTTTTAACCTTCTGGTCAAGCCATTCTGGATGCTTGGCATCGAGCCTGCTGTTCAGGAGCAGGTAGGAAATCAGAACTTTGGTGAATTTTTTGCCCTGTTCAACTTCTCCTTCCTCCTCAATATTATCCTTGATTTTGGGATCACCAATTTCAACAACAAAAACATAGCCCAGAACAACCACCTGCTCACAAAACATTTTTCGAGTCTGTTTGTGCTGAAGCTGATCCTTGCGCTTATTTATATCCTGGGTTCGGTGGTCGTGGGTCTGGCCATAGGCTATGATACACGCTTGACCAAGCTCTTGCTCCTGTTGGGCTTCAATCAGTTTCTTATCTCGATGGTGCTCTACCTGCGTTCGAACCTGCAGGGTCTGCACTTGTTCAAGACCGACAGTATTGTTTCGGTGCTCGACCGGCTGATCATGATCACCATTTGTGCCCTGATACTCTGGGGCCATGTGTTTAAAATACAGATGGACATCATGCTGTTTGCCTACATCCAGACCGGGGCTTATTTTATCACGGCACTGGTAGCCTTTATGATTGTGGCCCGCAAGACCGAAACGCTGAAACTGGCCTGGAGCTATCCGTTCGCGCTCATGATCCTCAAGAAAAGTTTTCCGTTTGCTATTCTTGTGCTGTTGATGACATTTTATAACCGCATCGATGCAGTGATGGTAGAACGGATTCTTCCTCGGTATGATGCAGCGCTCGCCGAAAAGGTGACACACCTCAAGACCTTGCCAGGCTATCATACCGAACCCTTTCATGCAATGATCGACCGGTTGGATGTACAGGCCATGCAAAACGGGGCCGATCAGGCAGGTATCTATGCCAAGGCTTTCAGGTTGCTGGATGCAACGAACATGATTGCCTATCTTTTCTCGGTCATCCTGCTGCCTACCTTTTCGAGGATGCTCAAATACAAAGAATCGGTGGAGGCCCTGGTCAAGCTGTCGTTTACCCTTATTATCACACCGGCGCTGATCATTGCCATCGGGTGTGTTTTTTACAGCAACGAGATCATGGGTCTTTTGTACAAAGACCATATCGAGCAGGCGGCCATAGTCTTTGCCCCGTTGATGTGTTGTTTTGTGGCCATCTCCACCAATTACATCTTTGGCACCCTGCTCACGGCAAACGGCAATATGAAACAGCTCAATATCCTGGCAGCAATTTGTATGATTATCAATATGTCGCTGAATCTAATACTGATCCCCTATCTGCATGCGGTCGGTTCGGCCTTTGTAAGCCTTGCAACACAGGTGATCATGGCGGTGAGCCAGGTGCTGATCGTACAGCATGTGTTCCGGTTCCGGGTCAACTACCGGCTGATCATTACCCTGGGAGTTTTTATCGTTGGCATCATAGGGATCAATATCCTGAGCAAGATGTTTGGGTTTCATAGCGATCACCACCGATGGGTGATCAATTTCCTGATCATGGCCGGGGCATCTGTACTCTGGGCTTTCCTGATCAAACAAATCAGCATCAAGTCGATCTTCAGGATGATCAAGTACGGATAAGGGCAAGGCTAAGTTGTCTTGTAGGGTAAAAAATTCTGTATTGTTCAATCCTACATCCATTTTCGGAATGACCATCATACTCCTTTGATATCCAGTTAGTTTACTGCGTTTTTCCTGTTTTCAGCTGTTTACGTAAATTTTCCTATTTTTGCCTTCCCTAGTAATGAAGACAAATACACTCGTACCATGATGAATGATGCCGGTAAGTTGACGGATTTCGATTCAACGAACCTTATTTTTTTCTTTTACAGATGGCGTAAACCGCTGTTGACTATTGGCCTCATTGCGCTGGTGGTGTCTTCCCTGGTTTCGATCATGATACCCTCCCGGTACAAATCAACCGTGGTGATGTTCCCGGCAACAACCAGTTCGCTTTCTAAAGCCCTGCTGACCGAAAACCCCAGCGCCAAGGCCGATGTACTTCAGTTTGGACAGGAAGAAGAGGCCGAGCAGATGCTCCAGATCCTAAACTCGGATGAGATACGCGACAAGATCTGTCACAAATTCAATCTCCTGAAACATTACAAAATAGACACCACCGATCAATTCAAACGCACGCGTTTATACGACGACTTTGAAAACAACATCACCTTTAAGCGTACCGAATTTATGTCGGTCAAGATAGAGGTGCTTGATATCAACCCCGACACTGCTGCACATATTGCCAATTGTATTGCCGGTCTGCTCGATACTGCCGTAACACATATGCAGCGTGAACGGGCGATCAAGGCTTTTCACATTGTTGGAAATGAGTATGAGAAAAAGGTGCGCGACGTAAAGGTGATTGCCGATTCGATGAACAAACTGAACGAAAAGGGGATGTATGACTACGAATCGCAGTCGGAGGTTACCAGCCAGCAATATGTCATTGCCATCTCCAAGGGTGATGAACGCGCCATCAAGAGCCTGGAAGAAAAACTCAAGATCATCTCCCGGTACGGAAGCGCCTATTTATCGGTACGCGATAACCTCACCCTGCAGACCAAGCAGTTGAACATGCTCAAGATCAAATTCGAAGAAGCCAAGGTCGATGCCGAAGAAGAAATCCCCCATAAATTTATCGTAAACAATGCCTTTCCGGCCGAACGAAAATCCTATCCTGTGCGGTGGGTTATCGTGGCAGGTTCAACCTCTTCTGCCATCCTGATTGCAATTATTTGCATAATTATCCTGGATAGTTTAAACCGGTTCCGTAAATCAGAAAAAAAGTGAACGCATTTAACAATATCTCATTCCTAAAGGTACTGTTCAGATGGAAGTGGCATCTGACAGTCGTGGTTGGCGCAGCCATCTTGCTTGGCACAATCTTTTCGGCCGAGTGGATTGTGAAACCCAAGTACAAGTCGAGCGCTGTGCTATACCCGGCCAATCTGACACCCTACGGAAACGAAACGGCTACAGAACAAATGTTGCAGCTGCTGCAGTCGGCCGATATCCGTACTGCCATTTGCGAACGGTTCAACCTGGCTGATCATTACAATATCAACCTCGCCAAAAAAGGAGCCCAGTCGGTTTTATTTGATCAGTACAATGAAAATGTGGATATCCGCAGGACTGAATTCGAATCAGTGAAGATAGATGTCTATGATACCGATCCCAATCAGGCCTGTCTGATCGTCAATGCCATCATGGAACTGATGAATCTCAAAGCCAGGGCCCTGCAACGTTCCAAAACAACCGAAGTTGTAAAACTTCTGAAAGACGAGCTTGATTTCAAACATGCACAGATCGATTCATTGGAAACCGCGCTTCGTGTGCTTCGCGAAAAATACGGACTGCTCGATTATTACATCCAGAGCAAGGAGGCCCTGAAAAGATATTATAAGCTCATCACCTCCGGCAATGTGTCGGCAGATAAGCTCAGGACACTCGATACCATCATGAAAAACCTGGAAGATAAGGGTGCGGAGTCGGTATCGCTCAAACAGATCCACCAGAAATCGTTCGAGACCTATTCGGAGATACGCGCCCAGTACGACAAGGCATTGAGCGACAGCCGTAAGGTGCTTACCTATGCAAATGTGGTAACGACTCCGATACCGGCCGACCGTAAATCGTCGCCAATCCGTTGGTTTGTCATTTGTATTTCTGCTTTTTCTTCGTTTGCCTTTGCGCTGCTGGTGATCATCGTTTTCGAAAACAAAGAGCGTTTCATCAAGCCAGAGTAAGTTGAACCAGACCCTAAAACTTCGCTGGATTTTTAGTTTAAGCGCTGCTTTTGTGGTGCTCAACACCCTCTGTTGTTTTTTTGAATTCTACTGGCTCAACCTCCTGCCGGTAGTCTGCATCATTATCTACCTCGCTTTTGTTTCGGTCGATACCTTACTGCTCATCATTGTCTTTTTTACCCCGCTCTCGATCACTATTACCGATCCCGAGTTCAGGCTGGGGCTAAGCCTGCCAACCGAACCCCTGATGATCGGGGTGATGCTTCTGTATTTTTTCAAGATGTTGTACGAAGGCAAATACGATATGCGGATCATCCGTCACCCGGTAACCATCGCCTTGCTGATAAACCTGGGCTGGATTTTTGTGACTGCTGTCACCAGCGAGATGCCGGTCATTTCATTCAAATTCCTGCTGGCCCGTTTGTGGTTCGTGACCTGTTTTTATTTCCTTGCCGTCCAGGTTTTTCAAAAACAAGCCCAAATCCGTAGATTCATCTGGTTGTATATCATCCCCTTGGTTATTGTCATTGGGTATACCCTGTATAACCACAGCCAGTTTGGGTTCCGCGAAGACCCTGCCCACTGGGTCATGGCCCCGTTTTTTAACGACCACACTGCCTATGGGGCCATTTTGGCTATGTTTTTCCCGCTCGTGGTATCGTTTATTTTTAATCGCTCTCTCTCACCCAGCGGCCGGATCTTTTCGCTCATCCTCTTCTGCATTTTTACCGTTGCCCTTATCTTTTCGTATACACGTGCTGCCTGGGTAAGCCTACTGATTGCCCTTGCCTTGTGGCTCATTTATATGTTCCGTGTAGGGATCCGCACGTTACTGATCAGCGCTGCTGCTATTGCCATCATCCTGGCTATGGTTTGGGGTGATCTTGTACGCAAGCTCGAAAAAAACCGCCAGGATTCTTCCACCAACCTCACCGAACACGTTCAGTCGATCTCAAATATTTCGACCGATGCCTCAAACCTGGAGCGACTCAACCGCTGGAATTCGGCCATGCGTATGTTTCACGAACGCCCCATTTTAGGATGGGGGCCCGGAACCTATAGTTTTCAATATGCCCCGTTCCAGTTATCGAGCGAGAAAACAAGCATCAGTACCAACGCCGGCAACAAGGGCAATGCGCACAGCGAATACATAGGCCCGCTTTGCGAATCGGGAATGCTCGGAGCCGGTTCGTTTGTGGCTATCCTTATCTGTGTCATCTGGACCGGTTCAAGACTGTTTTACCGCCTTCCCAAAGGCGATCTGCGAAGCACCACCCTGGCTGTGCTGCTGGGTCTTGTAACGTATATGGTGCATGGAGGGTTGAACAATTTCCTGGATACCGACAAGGCCTCGGTTCCCTTCTGGGGGTTTATCGCTATCCTCGTAGCGGCCGATATTTATCACCGGGGTGCATCTGCAGAGGAAAAAACACCCGGGCTGATAGCCGGGTAAAGAACATACTTCGGTTATTCTTCGGGAATACGCTCTCTGAACTTCAATTGTCTGTTTCTCCTGATGAATGTTCAGGTACTGACAAATCATGTTCAGTAGTGCTTCATGTGTCTTCCTTGTTTCCGAACCCCGATCAGTTCATTTACGTTTACGAATGAAGCATAATGGATCATTATGCATGCATTTCAAACCAGTATACATGCAAAAAGGATCATTATGCATGCATTTCAAACCAGTATACATGCAAAAAGGATCATTATGCATGCATTTCAATCCATTATTCAAGAATAAAGGATCATTATGCATGCATTTTAAATCAGTATGCAAGCATTTCAATCTATTATTCAAGAATAATGGATCATTATACATGCATTTCAAGTCATTTTGCATGCATAATGGGTGGAAATGCTCCAAATTGATTTTTTTTAACGGTAATTTGATGATAATGAGTTAATTAGGGTTCACTCAAAAAGTCGGCAATCTAGTGGAGGACGAATCGCTCTCCGCGTGAGGCCTTTTTTGCGTTACTTTCCTGCCCCGCCCCTCAAGCTTCCTGCGCGTCGGCAGGCGGGGTTGGGCAAGCAAAAAGCGGCAAAGACCTGGCAGGTCTTTGAGCGGGCATGTGTGAAAGCAAAAATTCCTTTGAACACAACGTTCGTCCACGTACTGCTTGGTGCAAGGGTTTTGATTGGAAACGGTATTTAGTATTGCATCTCAATGATGAAAATGAGACATGATGTGTTGATTGGGTGATGGTTGCAGGTGTTTGAGTGAACCCTATATAGGGTAAAGGATGCAGATACAGATCTGCGAACTTTAACCAGACGGAGGGTGTCTTTTCGGATGCCCTGGCCAAAGGCGAACCATTGCAACGGAGTGCTGTATGCCGGGATAGAATGGCAGACATCGGTATCATCGGATGGGATACTTAAAACACCCTGCAACTAAACAGTGCAATATCATCCATATAAGGCATATCGCCTTTGTACCTGATGACTTCCGAAATAATAGTGTCGTTGAGGGTCTCCATATTCAGCTTGAAATTTGAACGGAGTGTTTGACGCAGAGAATTGACTCCGAACTCTTCTTCGGCTTCGTTTTCTATCTCTACCACCCCATCGGTATAACAGAGGATAACCGAACCGGGGTCAACACTTACCACGCCTTCTTTTACTTTGCTCAGTTCATCAAACATTCCAAGGCCTGTACACCCCACGCGGAGCAGGGAAATGCTGTTTTCTGTAGCCAATAACGGGGGGTTATGCCCGGCATTGATATAGGTCAGAACCCGTGTCAGGATATTGTAACGGGCGATGAAGAGGGTAATGAATTTTTCGCCCTTTGCATTTTGTGTCACCTTGGTGTTAAGTTCCTTGACCAGATCGGTGAGCGAGGTCATGGTATGCAACAGGATGCGGAGATTGGCCTGGAAGTTCGACATGAGCAGCGCTGCCGGGACTCCTTTGCCCGATACATCGGCCATGCAAAAAGCCACTTCGTTTTCGTCGAGCTGGATGAAATCATAATAATCGCCCCCAACTTGCTGATGGGGCAGATAGAATGCGCTGATCTGCAAACGTTCATTGTTGGGCAGGGTACTGGGGAAAAGCATGTTCTGCATTTCCGAAGCCAGCTCAAGTTCTTTGTTCATGGCGGCCTGGCGTATGTTTGCCTTTGCCAGTTTTTTGTTTTCGATGGCCACTACAATGATATTGGCCAGGGTCTGCACAAAGGGCAGGTGTTTGATGGCTGCGCTGACCTCAAGCTTGTCCTCGTTCAAATCGCCGATGAGCACATAGGCAAGAGGGCTTGATTTGTGATATACGGGCACCACAATTTCGAAGGTATGACGGGCTGCAGACGAGGTATAGTCTATCGTGCTTATTTCTTTGATCTGGCCAAATTCTTTGGCCACATCAATGGCGGCCATCTCGTCTTCAACGCCGTATTTGAGGATGCATTTCCAACCGCTGTTGTAACTAAAAAGAACGAGCTTGCCAATGTTGAGCTGGTCTTTTAACACGGTTTCAAAGATCTCCAGCAGTTTTTCGGTCGAAAAATTATTGTTGATGGCCTTGGTGACCTCCAGGATAGAATTTAATTTGATGTCTTTTATCTTCGGTCTTGAAGCCGATTCTTTCCCCCGGGTATCTTCTGACATAGCTGGCTACTATTATTTTTGGATTCTGAGCAAGGCTCCAGACCGTGTGTGCGGTAATGTGGCAGCGCCAGGGCATCTCTAACAACCCCATTTTATTGACCTCACCTAACCCTCTCCAAGGGGCGGAGGGAATGTTTGGAAGAGATTAGCAGAGATGCCCGGCATTTGTTTATTACAGGTAATAACCAAAGTTAATTAAATTTCAGATTTTGATATTTAATCCATGTTAAATTAGACCAATCCCCGGTTTTGCCCAGCCAATAGGGCAGAAAGAAGTATTATTCTGGAAAAGAACGGGGGGGGCTATTTATTGAGTTTTTGGAGGATGTCTGGAATGCGACGAACCAGGAATAGTTCCTTCATTTTTTCGGATGCTTCGCCTGCCGGGCTTCCGAACCAGGTCTTGCCGGGAGGGATATCATCGCCAACACCCGATTGGGCAAGCACGGTGCATCCTTTTCCAAGGCGTACATCGCTTTTCACGCCTACCTGGCCCCAGAGGGTCACGTCGTCTTCGATGATGCAGACACCGGCTATGCCTACACCCGATGCAAACAAGCAGCGCTCTCCAATGACCGTGTCATGACCGATTTGTACCTGGTTGTCGATCTTGGTGCCTGTTCCGATAACCGTATCGCCCGATACGCCGCGGTCGATGGTACATCCGGCCCCGATTTCTACTTCGTCTTTGACCACAACCCTTCCGCAGGAAATGAGCTTATTGAGTTGTCCAGGGCTTTTTTTATAATAAAAGGCATCCGAACCGATCACGGTATTTGCATGAATGATCACGTTGTCGCCAACAATGCAATTGTCATAGATCACCACATTTGGAAACAAGGTGCAGTTTTTTCCGATGGTCACATTATAGCCCAGGTATACGCCCTGCATAATCTGGGTGCCTGCTCCCACCTGTGCCGGTTTTTGTGTGGATGTGCTATATGCCAATGGATGAAAATGCCCGACCAGGATGTTGTAATCACGAAAAGGTTCGCTGCTGATGATCAGCGCCTTGTCTGGGGGGCAGGGCACCACCTTATTGATGAGTATGGTTGTGGCTTTGGAAAGAAGCGCCTTGTCGTAATATTTGGGATGATCAACAAAAACCAGATCACCTGCTTCCACCATGTGGATTTCATTGACGCCGGTAATCGGATGTGCTGCATTCCCGATAAATTCCGCATTCAACATACGGGCAATCTCTTCAACTGTATGAGCGGGAATTTTCATAGGCATTCTTTTGAATTGACAGAATCCGTGCAACAAACAAAAAAAGCCGGTCTTGTTAAATCGGCTTTTTTGAATTCTTTCAGGAAATATTATTTCACACGCTCCACATAGGAGTTGGTACGGGTATCAATCTTCACCCGTTCGCCCTGATTTACAAAAAGGGGTACATTGATCACCGCGCCTGTTTCGAGTGTGGCCGGTTTGAGTGTGTTGGTGGCTGTGTCGCCCTTCATGCCGGGCTCACAGTAGGTTATTTCGAGTTCAACAAATACCGGGGCTTCGGCCAGGATCGGGTTATCGCCTTCAAACGAAATCTTGACTTCCATGCCTTCTTTCAAAAAGCTCATTCCGCTGCCCAGCATGGTTGCGGGAAGATAGATCTGTTCGAAATTCTCATTGTCCATACATACAATGAATTCGCCTTCGGGATAGATGTATTGCAGCACCTTGTAATCAACCCTTACAATCTCAACGAGCTCGCCCGAACGGAACCTGTTTTCGACCAGTTTCCCCGATTTGAGGTTACGCATCTTGGCCTGGTAAAAGGCGCGAAGATTTCCAGGTGTACGGTGTTGGTATTCTTCTATTTTACAAAGTTCACCGTTGAAACGAATCACGGTGCCGATATTGATATCACCTGTATCTGCCATGCGAATGTGTGAGTTTTTGGGTTTCGAATATTAATTAGGTAGCTCAATAATCTCCCGAAAGGCCCTTTCCGGAGGATTGCAAAGGTAAGAGGAATACTCAATTAACCCTGTTTTGACCGAGAAAGTTGTTTGGAAAAGGGTTGAAAGCAGTCAATCTGAATGATTACGGCCTGTGGCAGGGATGAACGGAGCTCTTTACCGATTCGGCTTGCAACGTGTCCGGCTCATTTAAAGTCTTCCATCCTCAACCGTTCCTTACAAAAACCATATTCAAACTCCTGCTGGTTTGAACAAACCAGGATAATGCGGTCAGAAGTATGTGCGGCGATGAGTTCCTGGTACCAGGTAATTGCCAGTGGGTCGAGGTTGCTGCAAGGCTCATCCAGCAGGAGCAAGGGGGTGTTGCTCAGGATAGCAAGACTGAGCCGTACGCGTTGTTTCATGCCCGATGAAAAATGCCGGATCTGTTTATCTGCCGAACGGCTCAGCCCTGCCAGTTCGGGAACGGCTGCAGGTTCAACCCCATCCCTGAAGGCTTTCAGCCCGGCATGAAAGGCCACATGTTCTTTCAGGGTGAGTTCCTCGAGCAACTCCATGTAAGGGGAAGCAAAACTTATGTTACGGAAGAGATCTTCCTGAGGCAGCGGTTTTCCATGGAGCTCATAGCTTAGGCTGCCTTCGCTGGGCGCTGTATTTCCTGCGATAATCTGAAGTAAGGTTGATTTTCCGGAACCGTTCGACCCCTGGATTACAGTATGTGCTCCCTGCGTAAACAGATGGTTTATTCCACCGAAGATCCGGTCGCGGTTAAAGCGCTTCCCAATATTTGTCAGGGTGATTTTCAAGCAGGAGAAAGGATTAAATGGTAGATTGTAGTTCCCGGCTTTAAGACAACCCGCGCATAATCCCGTTTGTTGAATTGCGGATGAATTTCAGGATCTGATCTTTTTCTTTGGAAGAAGGCGCTTCTTGTTCAATGACCGCTGTGGCATTGGTGACATTCAGGCCCTTGACATAGAGTGTGCGGTAGATATCCTCTATCTGAATGATGCTTTCGTTCGTAAACCCTCTGCGGCGCAAACCAACCGAATTGATGCCTACATACTGAAGCGGTTCGCGGGCGGCTTTGGTAAACGGAGGTACATTTTTACGCACTCCTGTCTGTCCGGATACAAAGGAATGAGCTCCGATGGATACGAACTGAGAAACGCCGACATAGCCCTCGAGAATCGCAAAATCTTCGATGCAAACATGACCGGCCAGGTTTACGCTGTTGGCCAGAACCACATTGTCGCCGATGATACAGTCATGGGCAATGTGTACGTAGGCCATGAGGAGACAATTCTTGCCGATAACGGTTTTGAGTTTATCTTCCGTTCCCCGGTTTACGGTGACACATTCGCGGATCACCGTATTGTCGCCAATTTCGGTGGTGGTTTCTTCTCCGTGAAATTTAAGATCCTGAGGTATTCCGGAGATGACGGCGCCCGGAAAAATTTTGCAATTTTTACCGATGCGTGCTCCTTCCATGATGCTGGTATGTGGCCCGATCCAGCAACCATCGCCGATGACCACATTTTTTGAGATAAAGGCGAATGGTTCGATCGTTACGTTCTGGCCGATGATGGCTTCAGGATGTATGTAAGGGGCGGGGTTGGGCATAGGCTTTAGGCTGTAATGGCCATGGGTTTGGAAATGTTTTTAACTTTCACGATTTGAGCCATCATTTCGGCTTCCATCACAGCCTTGCCCTTTACATAGGCAATGCCCGACATGTGGCAAATGCCGCGACGGATAGGGCTTAGCAGCTTCAGGTTAAACACTACCGTGTCGCCTGGTATCACTTTTTGTTTGAATTTGACATTGTCTATTTTCATAAACAGGGTAATGTAGTTTTCAGGATCCGGAACGGTGGAGAGCACTAATATGCCTCCGGTCTGAGCCATGGCTTCAATAAGCAACACACCGGGCATGACCGGGTTGCCCGGAAAATGGCCTTTGAAAAAATCCTCGTTCATCGTCACATTCTTGACCCCGACAACGGAGTCGGAGGTGAGCTCCATGATTTTATCGATGAGCAGAAAAGGCTGACGGTGGGGCAACATGCCCATGATGTCATGAATGTTGTAAAGGGGCTCCTTGTTCAGATCGTAATGAAAGGCGGGTTTCCTGGAGCGTTCCTTTTTGATCAGCTCTTTTATCTTTTTTGCAAAAGACACGTTTCCGGCATGACCGGGTCTTGCGGCAAGGATATGCGCTTTGAGCGGCACACCGATCAAGGCGAGATCACCCACAATATCAAGCAGTTTATGCCGGGCCGGCTCATTGTAAAAATGGAGTTGAGTATTGTTCAGCACCCCTCTTCCTTTTACTTCCACGCTTTGGTTGTTGAACACCTTTCGGAGGTGTTGCATGGATTCATCCGAAATGGGTTTGTCTACCATGACGATGGCATTGTTCAGGTCACCCCCCTTTATTAAATTGTGTTTGAGCAGGGCTTCGAGTTCATGCAAAAACACGAAGGTGCGGCAGGGCGATATCTGTTCTTTAAATTCGCGGATGTTGTACATGCTGGCGTGTTGGGTGCCCAGCAGGTCTGAGTTATAATCTACCATGACGGTGATGCGGTATTCATCCTGGGGCACGGCCAGCATCTCCACTTTCTTGACCGGGTCTTCGTAGGTCAGATTTTCTTTCAGCACGTAATATTCGCGTTCGGCATCCTGTTCTACCCGGCCTGCCTTTTCGAGTGCTTGAATGAATGGCCAGGAGCTTCCATCCATGATGGGTACTTCGGGCCCGTCGAGTTCAATAAGTATGTTGTCAAGCTCCAGGCCTACCAACGCACCCAATGCATGTTCGGTAGTGCTTACCCTGGCCCCGTTTTGTTCAAGACTTGTTCCGCGGGCGGTGTCAACCACATTGTCGACATCGGCCAGAATAATAGGTTTCCCGTCGATATCTATGCGCTGAAATTGAAAACCATGATGTGGAGGGGCCGGTTTAAAGGTGATGGTGGTAAATTTTCCGGTATGAAGACCAACGCCGGAGATCGTGACCGGGGATTTAAGGGTGTGTTGTTTATCCATTTGCTAGAAGCTACGCGTTTTGTGTGCTGTGTGCTTTTTATCTGTGTCATTCACTGAATCGCGGTTGACGGCACTCTATTAACCTGTCTGTCACGGTTAAAACGGTCTGTCGGACCCAATGAAATTTTCTGTGAGACCAAAAATACTCAAAATAGATTAAATACCCTCCTGTACCTTTAATATTGAAGCAGGAGCGGGAATCAGCAGGGCGGTTCGGTTCAGAAAGACCGGACGAGCAGAATCAGGAAGAAATACCCGTCCTGAACTCTTTGGGATAGCAGAGAAAGGATTTGCTGATGGTATGTGTCCGGCTACCGATGCCAAGCTGATCGGATGCTTTGGCAAGATCGAGCACAGACCCATCTTTTGTCAGGATTTTGATCTTTATCTTATCCGGCCGGTACGTATCATTCGAGACCGAGGCCGTGAAGACAAAATAACCGACTTCCTTTTCAGTCAACCCATATTTTTGCTGGGTTTTGCGTTTGAGCGAAGCAATCAGGCTTTTTTCAAACGGCAGCTTTTGAAGCTCTGCGCAGTACAGGTGGCGGTCGACCAGGTTGGTGCAAAGCCGGGAAAGGATTTTATCGGAGTGTTTGGTCCAGACCTTTACCGAAGCCATGATGTCGTTATCATCCAGTTCAGAAAAAATCTGCAATAGTTCTGGTCTGACCGAAAAATCTTCCTTTGTCAGTTTGGAATACAGAAATGTATGCAAGGCCGGGGTACAGAATAGTTCCTTTTTCTGTTTCAGGGCCAGTTCCTTGGCTCGGGCCAGGATATTGACCAGCAGATTTTCGGCGCTCAACACCGCTTTATGAAGATAAACCTGCCAATACATCAGACGGCGGGCAATGATAAATTTTTCGACCGAATAAATGCCTTTTATTTCAACCACCAGTTCGTCATCGACTACGTTCATCATTTTAATGATACGGTCTGAACTGACAATCCCCTCGGAAACGCCGGTGAAAAAACTGTCGCGTTTGAGATAATCCAGCCTGTCAACATCCAGTTGGCTGCTGACGAGTTGGTGCAGGAATTTTTTTTTGTGTTCATCCCTGAAAATACGGATGGCGAGCGAAAGTTTTCCTTTGAATTCAGTATTGAGTTGGGCCATGAACAACTCCGAAATGGTCTCGTGCGAGATCTTGTTCACAATGCTGTGCTCCAGCGCATGCGAGAACGGACCATGCCCGATGTCATGTAAAAGGATGGCGATGGTTGCTCCCTGGGCTTCGTCGTCGGTTATGGAATGGCCTTTGGAACGGAGCGCTTCAATGGCTTCGGTCATCAGGTGCATGGCTCCGAGGGCATGATGAAATCGCGTATGCAGCGCCCCCGGATAAACCAGGTTGGTCAGCCCAAGTTGTTTGATCCGTCTCAGACGCTGAAACCAGGGATGATTGATCAGGGCGAAGATTAACTCATCGGGCACGGTGATGAAACCATAGATGGGATCGTTGAATATTTTACGTTTTAATGATGCTGGTTTCATGGATTTGTATTCACACATTTCGCTCGCCGGATGGGGACATCCGGATCTTTCACATTCATCTCACCCGACTCAAGGCAGGAACCTCATTCCGGTATAAAATCCGAACGTGTTTCGAAGCCTTGCAGGTGGGCAAATTTATCATTTTTTCGGGTTGGCGCCCTGTCTTTTGTGCATCTTCTGAATGCTCTCGCCCAGTAAGGTTTCCTTATTTTCGATGTCAAGTTGTTCCTTCAGGGTAATCTGCAATGCCTCGAGAAATTCGGCATTGTCGATCCGGCTTAAAAGGCTGGATATTTTTTGTTTTAACACGCTTGGTTTCATTATGTATAGGTTAAGAAGAAACAATTTGAAGAAAACCCAGGTGTTGATAGAACCCCGCTTTCAGCTGGACAGGCGCTGATCTTTAAGATTAGGATGATTTTTGCAGCCCGTAAATACTGAAACCCATCCTAATCATCTTATTTGAGCTGTGTTTCATCACCTCCTGGTTTGCGTGAAACGAGATCAAAGTTAAGGTTTAATAAATACACAATAAACCAGGCTTCTGCACGTTTGTAGATTCAACCACTGCCTAATATCGTATCTTTAAAGCGGTATAATCCAATCCTCAAGCTTCAAAATCAGATTTATGGACAAAATACAGATTCTTTGGGCCGATGACGAGATAGAACTTCTCCGGCCCCATGTCTTGTTTCTCAAAGAAAAAGGATACGATGTCCAGACAGCAATCAGTGGAGACGGCGCCCTGGATCTGATCAAAACCACAAATTTCGATATAGTCTTCCTCGACGAGAATATGCCTGGTCTGTCGGGAATAGAAACCCTGGCCCGCATCAAAAGCATGAAAAACGACCTGCCTGTGGTGATGATCACCAAAAGCGAGGAAGAACGGATCATGGAAGACGCAATCGGGTCGAAAATTGCCGATTATCTGATCAAGCCGGTGAACCCCAATCAGATCCTGCTTTCTCTCAAAAAGATACTTGATAACCGACGACTGGTGAGCGAAAAAACCACTTCGGGTTATCAGCAGGAATTCAGGAGCATAGGCACGACCCTGAGCGACCGTCTCTCGCATTCCGAATGGGTAGAGGTCTATAAAAAACTGGTGTATTGGGAACTCGAACTCCAACGCTCTTCCGATCAAAGCATGTCTGAAGTGCTCGCCATGCAGAAACATGAAGCAAATGCCCAATTCAGCAAATTTGTCGAAAACAATTACCTCAGCTGGCTCAACGGCAAGGAAAAGAATCCTCCAACACTCTCGCATACGCTCCTGAAGAACAAAGTCATCCCCCAGTTGGAAGGCGATGGACCGGTGTTCCTCATCCTTATTGATAACCTGCGTTACGATCAATGGAAAATGTTGCAACCCATCCTTCATTCTTATTTCAAAACCGATCAGGAAGACCTCTTCTTCAGCATCCTGCCTACTGCCACCCAATATGCACGAAATGCACTTTTTGCAGGGCTTCTTCCATCCGAAATCGAAAAGATGTTCCCCAACCAATGGCTGAATGATGAAGAGGAGGGAGGCAAGAACCAGTTCGAAGATGTGTTTCTGGCTGCCAATCTCAAACGGCTGGGCAAGGATGTAAAACATTCGTACAACAAAATAACCAATCATGCTGCGGGTAAAAGGTTGAGCGAGAATTTCAACAACCTCATGGGCAACAAGCTTAATGTGATTGTCTATAACTTTGTGGATATGCTGAGTCACGCCCGTACCGAGATGGAAGTGATCCGTGAATTGGCAGATGATGAAGCGGCTTACCGCTCTATTACCGTGAGCTGGTTCGAACACTCTCCGCTGCATGACATCATCAAACAAATAGCCGATAAAAAAGGCAAGCTCATTATCACTACCGATCATGGCACCATCAAGGTAACCGAACCATCGAAAGTGGTAGGCGATAAAAACGTAAACAGTAATTTACGCTATAAACAAGGCAAGAGCCTGGACTATATAAAACGCGATGTGTTCGAAGTACGCAAACCCGAAGAAGCCTATCTGCCCAAGCAACATGTTAGTCAGGCCTTCATTTTTATTAAGGAAGACAAGTTCTTTGCCTACCCCAATAACTACAACTACTACGTGAATTATTACAAAAACACCTTCCAGCATGGGGGCATTTCGCTGGAGGAGATGATTATTCCGTTTGTTGTGATGAGTCCGAAATAGATCAGCCTTGTCTATATCCTTCATTTGGTTGGGTAGATGATGGTGTAAAGCAGCTCTCTGTGTCAAAAAATATTGCAATTCATCAGCTTTCCGATCTGCCGGCAGCAGCCGCACAGCTACTGCAGGAACACCCCCTGCAACGCATCTTTGCATTCCACGGTCAGATGGGTGCCGGCAAAACCACCTTTATCAAAACCCTCTGCCAGATGTTGGGGGTGGAGGGTCCTACAGCCAGTCCTACGTATTCATTAGTGAATGAATACCAGGGCAGGGCAGGGATACGGATCTTTCATTTCGATTTCTACCGCATCCTTACCCCCCTCGAAGCCCTCGATATGGGTTTTGAAGAATACCTCGATTCGGGCCATTACTGCTTTATTGAATGGCCCGAAAAGATAGACGGCTTGCTGCCGGCTGATTGTCTTCACCTCCAGATCACCCTCCAGGACGAGGAGCGTATCCTTTCTTTTCGCACTATCTGAAGATGCGGGTTCGGGTACTTTCGGTATATTTGTTGGCCGAACCCAGAACTGATGTAAAAGTATCCCCGGTTCATCAAAAATACCATGAGCAAAACAAAATCATTGCTTGCCACACTTGCCCAGACTGCGCTGCTGCCCCAGGAAGAAATGCTGGAAGTGGGCCGAAAAAAAGGTAAACTGTTTATTGGCATTCCCAAAGAAATTTCGTTTCAGGAAAACCGGGTTGCGCTTGTTCCCGATGCCGTTGCCTTGCTTGTAAACGATGGTCACGAAGTGGTTATCGAAAGCAATGCCGGACGCATGGCCAATTTTCAGGATCATGACTACAGCGAAGCCGGAGCCCAGATCGTAAACACCGCCGAGGAAGTTTATAAAGCCGATGTAATCCTGAAAGTGGCCCCTCCCTCGCTTCAGGAAATCGAACTCATGCAACCTCGCCAGACACTTCTTTCTGCGCTGCAGCTTTCGGTTCAACCCGAGAATTTTGTAAAGGAGCTGATGGCCAAAAAGATCACCGCCATTGCATTCGACTGGATCAAGGATGAAGACGGCATTTTTCCGGTAATCCGTTCCATGGGCGAAATTGCCGGTGGCACCTCTATACTTATTGCGGCCGAATATTTAAGCAATGCCAACAATGGCCAGGGATCTATCCTGGGAGGCATTTCGGGTATTTCGCCTACCGAAGTGGTCATACTCGGAGCGGGTACCGTTGGCGAGTTTGCCACACGCGCCGCACTGGGACTAGGCGCTTCCGTAAAAGTGTTCGATAATTCGGTGTACCGTTTACGCCGTATGCAAAGTGCCATCGGTACCCGTGTCTTTACCTCTATTATTCAACCCCGGGTGTTGGCCAAGCACCTAAAAACAGCCGATGTAGTGATCGGGGCCATGCGTGTGCCTCAGGGCCGTACGCCTTGTGTGGTAAGCGAAGAAATGGTGAGCGAAATGAAGGTAGGCTCGGTAATCGTGGATGTAAGCATCGATCAGGGCGGTTGTTTCGAAACATCCGAAGTAACCAACCATACCAAACCGGTATTCCGCAAACACGGGGTTATTCACTACTGTGTGCCCAACATCGCTTCGCGTGTTGCACGTACCGCCAGCTATGCATTCAGCACCATCTTTGCACCCATCCTGCTCAACATCGGCGAAGAGGGAGGGGTTGACAAAATGCTGAAAAGCGATATGGGGGTGCGTTACGGGGTGTATATGTATTATGGTTCGCTCACAAACAAATACCTGGCCGATTGTTTTCATCTGCCCTATACCGATATAGACCTGCTGATGGCAGCAATCTGATAAAACCAGCGCGACAGTTAAATTGAATATTTCATTGAGTATTTCCTTTCATTCCTTGTACTGATACCTCCCCCTCTTGAATTTCGGACGACGTCTTCTTTTATATCTCTTTGGTTTCGGCATCGGTGCCCTGATTGTTTGGTTCGGTCTGATGAAGAACCGGCCCGACAATGCGCTTACTTCCTGGTTGCCTACCCAACGCATCATTATGCAACTCGATACCAACAAACTGGTATTGAGCAAACATGCCGAGTGCAGAATGTACTGCCGGGGCATCACCGAGGAACAGATCAAAGACATCATCAAACATGGTGAAGTGAACTATGGCAAAAGCGAAGTGCATGCCACACCCTGCCCCAAATACGCCATCGAGGGAACTACCAAAAACGGTCACCACCTGCGTCTCATCTGCGGGGCCTGCGAGGGCAAGACAGAACTCATCACCGCCATTGATCTGGGGTTGAAGACAGATACCTGCGACTGTAAATAAGGGGCATGCTTTTTATCCACCTACCTTGGAATCCTCCAGGCACAGCATCGGTTCAGAGCCCAATCAGGCAGTATAGCTTGTTTTGACTATTTTTCCGTCCGGCGAAATATAAATGCGAACGGTCTTTTCATCATCATGATGGTATCATTTGATACTATCAAATATATGAAATAGACTTGTTTGCTGGAACAGAATTTTAATCAAGGGCATCTCTAATACCCCCGTTTTCTTGACCTCTCCCTGACCCTCTCCCAAGGAGAGGGAATGTTTGGAAGGGATTATTAGAGATGCCCTCAAGATTAATGATGAAAATGCAGGCATGTGTACAGAAAAATGTTCGAATCCGAAATTTAAAATCAGAATAAAAAAACAGATACGCCACCAATCCCTACTTTTTCTTCCGTCTTTCCTTTTCCTTCATAATCAACGAAAGCTCTCTCCCGGTCTGTCCTTTTACAGAAGTATTTTCCTGGGCCCTGCGGATTAGGTATGGAAGCACTTCGTTTACCGGACCATAGGGAACATACTTGGCAACATGATACCCGTCTTTGGCCAGGTTAAAGCTGATGTGATCGCTCATCCCAAAAAGCTGTGAAAAACAGATATGCGGATGGTTGTGTGGGATGTTGTTCTTTTCCATGCCCCGGACAAGATGCATGGAACTGTCTTCGTTATGGGTCCCGGCGCAGAGACCGATGCGGGGGATATGTTCTAAACAAAATTCAAGCGCTGCATTGTAATCGCGGTCGGTATCGGCCTTGGTATTCTGTATGGGGCTTGGATAGTTCATGGATGTGGCCCTTTCTCGTTCTTTTTCCATGTACGCTCCGCGCACGAGTTTGGCGCCGATAAGGTATCCTTCGGCCTGGGCCTGGGCAAATGAATGACGAAGGTATTCGAGCCGGGTTTTCAGATACAGTTGAAAGGTATTGTAAACCAAGGGTTTTTGCTGGTTAAAACGTTTCATCATTTCAACGGCCAATTCGTCAACGGCCGGTTGTATCCAGCTTTCTTCGGCATCAATAAAAATGGGAATACCGGCTTCGGCAGCCCGGGCACAGATGTTCGAAACACGTTGTTTTACTTTTTCGTATTCAACCGCTTCGGCCCCGCTGAGCGCTGTCTGAGCGCTCACCTTCTCCAGGAGGGCAAAACGGGCCAGACCGGTTACCTTAAAAACACAAAAGGGGATATGGGCATTGACGCTGGCTAATGCAATGGTAGCAAGGGTTTCTTTGGTACAGGCCTCAAATGCTGTTTCGGTTTCTGCGCCTTCAACCGAATAATCGAGGATGGTGCCGATCTGGTATTTGCCAAGCTCGGCAATGGTCTTTTTTGATTCTTCAATGTCTTCACCTCCCACAAACTGTCTGAAAATGGTGGCCTTGATGATACCCCGTATAGGAAGATGGGTACGAAGGGCGAAATCGGTCATGCTCTTCCCGAAATTTACCAGGCCCGGGTTACTCACCATTTTGAAAAGCCAGTAAGAACGGTTCAGGTCTTTTTGTGTTTTTCCCGAAAAAGCGATCTCTGTATTGTCGAATGAAACCATGTTGGAGATGGATTTGGGCGCAAAGATATTGATTTGGAATTAGTTGAGGAAGGGCAATCGTTGTCTGATGGCATAAAAAGCACGCTCAGCGAAGACTACATGCTCACCGAAATTATCTTTAAGTCTTCAAAATGGAGAGAAACGGTGTTGCAAATCACGCCTTATTGAGAACGTTATGATCACTGAATGATTTTAGTCACACCTGTCTGCTGTTGTGATTGACAGAGCTTCGGCATGTAGGGAAGTGATTATCTGTGCTGCATCTATAGATGCAGACACTCAAGGGTCAAAGTCATTTTCCGGGGAGTAACCTGTTTTATACCTTTTCTTGGTCATTTTAAAGACCCGATGCCTCCCGGGATGAGCCTTTAAATGGGAGAAAGCTCTCCTGCAGCCGATAAAGGATGTATAGAAGTGTCTGGAAACTGTAATGCTTGGTATAAAGACTGGATAGAATGTGATAAAGTGTGTATAGAATGTGATTCGATTAGGAGAAAGAATCAGGAACCTCGGGGAACATGTCGGGAACCTCAGGGAACGTGTAAGGAACCTCGGGGAACATGTCGGGAAACTAAGGGAACATGTCGGGAACCTTGGGGAACATGTCGGGAAGCTTAGGGAACATGTCGGGAAGCTTAGTAAACATGTCGGGAACCTTGGGGAACATGTCGGGAAGCTTAGTAAACATGTCGGGAAGCTTAGTAAACGTGTCGGGAAGCTTAGTAAACATGTCGGGAAGCTTGGGGAACATGTCGGGAAGCTTGGGGAACATGTCGGGAAGCTTAGTAAACATGTCGGGAAGCTTAGTAAACGTGTCGGGAAGCTTAGTAAACATGTCGGGAAGCTTAGTAAACGTGTCGGGAAGCTTGGGGAACATGTCGGGAAGCTTAGTAAACATGTCGGGAAGCTTGGGGAACATGTCGGGAAGCTTAGTAAACATGTCGGGAACCTTGGGGAACGTGTCGGGAAGCTTAGGAAACATGTCGGGAACCTAAGGGAACATGTCGGGAAGCTTAGTAAACATGTCGGGAAGCTTAGGGAACATGTCGGGAACCTTCGGGAATGTGTCGGGAACCCCGGGGGAACGTGTCTCTGGCTGGACCAACATGCAGCAGTCATTCGATCTCTGCCCCCCAGCTTTTGACATTACCCCACACTCAATCTATAGATAGAGGTCCTTCATCAGAGATACAGGTTGGCAATCTGGGGAGTTGTTGAGCGGACAGCTTCAAAAACAATAAAACAGGGTGTGCCTGCCGCTGTTTTCTGAAGGAGAAGTCTGCTTGAAATGGCAGGTACACCGATTGTTCATACACCATCAGTACTTTGTGATTATTTCGTTTCTTTGCTCTACAATGGCCAAATCTATCTTAAAATCCAACGGTTATGACATTTTTATCGGCAACAATGTCATGCATGATCTGGATCTGTTGTTGTCTAAACCGGAGTACAAACAGGCAAGGCTGTTTGTGCTGGTCGATGAAAATACAGCTTCGCATTGTCTGCCTGTGCTGAGCGCCTCGCTTGCACGTGCCGGGGAGTTGCAGGTGCTGGAGATAGAAAGCGGAGAAGCCAGCAAAAACATTGAAGTCTGCACCCGCCTATGGAAAGCCCTGGGCGAAATGGGCGCCGATCGTTCTTCCCTGCTTCTCAATCTGGGCGGAGGTGTAATTGGCGATCTGGGCGGGTTTGTAGCATCTACATTTAAACGCGGAATACCGTTCATCAACGTACCAACCACCTTGCTCAGCCAGGTGGATGCATCGGTAGGGGGCAAGGTGGGTATTGATCTTGAACATCTCAAGAACGAAATTGGGGTATTCAACTCGCCCAGGGCCGTTTTTATCTATCCTGATTTTCTGAAGACATTGGGAAGAAGGGAAATGATGAGCGGTTTTGCCGAGGTGGTTAAACATGCACTCATCGCCGACAGGTCGTATTGGGAGTTTGTACGTACGGCGAACATAGCCGATGGAGCCGTTTGGGAAGAAATTATCGAGCAATCCATCCGCATCAAAAATGAGATTGTATCCGCCGATCCGTTTGAAGCGGGAGGAAGGAAGGCCCTCAACTTTGGCCATACCATTGGGCATGCCATCGAAAGTTATTTTTTGGAAAACTCTTCGCGCAGCCTGCTTCATGGCGAAGCCGTTGCAATCGGTATGCTGGCCGAAGCCTATATTTCGTTTATCAAAAACAAACTTCCGGCCGGGGAGCTGGAGTTGATCCGAAGCTTTATCCTCGAACGTTTCGGGCATATGCCTATCGATCCGTTTGTGGATCATCGATTGCTCGAGTTAATGAAGCACGATAAAAAGAATGTGAAGGGGCAATTGAATTTTACATTGCTCTCGGGCATCGGTTCCTGCGAGGTGAACCGGACCGCAGATGTTTCGCTTGTAAAGGAAGCCTTGAAGTATTACCGCGAGGCAAAAGCCCTGTGCTGAAAAGAATCCCTTTTATGAAAGAACGGGTCTTTTTCTTCTTGCCGGCTTTTTTGCCACGATGGTGGCTACAGGAAATTCCAGGGTCAATGTCTTCTGTTTATAATCAACAACGGCATGAAAACGGCTGAGCAGATCGCTTCCGAGCACCCCGTCAATTGGTTTGATCTTCATCTTTTTATACGAATGGTTTACATGGCTCAGATCGAGGGCGATGGTATAATAATCCAGAAGGACGAGCGTCCCAAGCTCAAAAGAAGCCAGGCTCACCTCATGGCTTTCCATGGAGTTGGTGCCTAACCCTGTGCTCTTTCGGCGGTTGGCCTTGAACCTTGAAACGCCCATGAGGGTCTCAATACGGGCTTTGTCGAATACCGTATTGGATGCACCGGTGTCGATAAGAAGGGTGGCAGGTTTTTCATTGATTTTAACCCGGATGAGCAAATGACAACCAAAATCATTTAGCCTGACAAAACGAATTTTTAAAACAGATTTCCCCATATTTCAGCTAATCAGAACAAACAGGACATCACAATTTAAACGAATTTACGAAGAATAATGTATGTTTTGCAAAACCAGGGTATCGGTTTTGTCTGATAATTGACAGTTATCCAGAAATAAAGAGGAGGCAAAAAAAAACGTCCCGGGGATACCGGGACGTTGTTATTAAAGCGGGGCCGGGCTATTTAACTGCCATATTCATGTTGTCAAGCACAGTCATGACTTCCTTGACCGATTTTGCCGAAGCATCGAGCAGTTCTTTTTCTTCCTTGTTCAGTTTCAGTTCTATGATTTCTTCGATACCGTTCTTGCCCAGTTTCACCGGAACTCCGAGGTAGATATTTTTCAGGCCATATTCACCGTTCAGCATCGCGCAGACCGGGAAGATGCGTTTCTGGTCGCGTAGGATGGCTTCCACCATCTGTGCAGCAGCAGCTCCGGGAGCATACCAGGCCGATGTGCCGAGCAGGTTGACGATTTCGCCCCCGCCTTTTTTGGTGCGTTCGATGATGGCATCCAGTTTTTCTTTGGAGATGAGTTCGGTAACCGGAATCCCGCCTACGGTGGTGTAACGGGGGAGTGGAACCATGGTATCACCATGCCCGCCCATCAACACAGCCTGTATATCTTTCGGCGAGCAGTTCAGGGCCTCGGCCAGGAATGCGCGGTAACGTGCGGTGTCGAGTATGCCGGCCATACCAAACACGCGTTTTGAATCAATTTTAGCGGTCAGGTAGGCACAATAGGTCATTACATCCAGCGGATTGGATACGATGATGATGATTGCTTTTGGAGAATGCTTGATGATGTTTTCGGTCACGCTTTTTACAATCCCGGCGTTTGTCGAAATAAGGTCATCACGACTCATGCCGGGCTTACGCGGAAGACCGGAGGTGATCACCACCACATCTGAGTTTGCTGTTTTTGAGTAATCGTTGGTCGATCCGGTTATCCGGGTATCGTACATATTGATCGGAGCGGTCTGCCAGATGTCCAGCGCTTTTCCTTCGGCAAAATTTTCTTTGATGTCAACCAATACAACCTCATTGGCCAACTCTTTGTGGGCAATTACATCGGCGCATGTAGCTCCTACGTTTCCTGCTCCTACTACGGTAACTTTCATAGCTTGATAGTTTAGATGATGTTCTGAATAATCGGTAGCTAAGGTAGAAAAGATTCATGTTTTGAGCGAGATTCGGGTAAATATTAATTAGGGTTCACTCAAAAAGTCAGAACACGATAGGCTTCCTTGCGTGTATTTATCAACCTATTAAAAGGTACGTTACCTGCATCAATTAGTAACCCCGCGCTTTAGCGCGGGGTATGTCATCCCTTTGAACGTTGGGCTTCAGCCCAAAAGAGAACGCCAGGTGCATGCTTATTGGGCTAAAGCCCGCGGATGTGGGGTATTTATACCCCGCGCTAAAGCGCGGGGTTACTTAGTGTTCACTCAAAAAGTCCTCCACTAGATTGCCGACCTTTTGAGTGAACCCTAACTACCGATAAAACGGTAGCTGTACAAAAACTTCTTTTGAAATAAGGGAGTGAATGCAGAACCCACCGAATCCATGATTAGATCAGTTCTGAACTTCAGGATTTGAAACGAGAAATCCGCACACATACGCTGTCTCCGGCAGTAAAAATGTCAGCGGTATTTTCACCAATTCACAATAACAGACGAATAACTTGGACCCATTTCCTGTACAAAGGAATAGAAAGTGATGTAGAAATCAGCTGCTTATAAAATTAGCTGTATAAAGCTTTGCCGGATAGAATGCATAAATCAGTCGTGTTTTTTTTTTCAATTCTCAATATTGGACATAAAAAATACGAGATTCGTCATAAAATAATTGATGTTCGTCTAAAAACACTGATTCTCTTTGCGCTGTTCTGTTTTATTCCGAACTTGTAGTACCAATAGTAATTCCAACGTCTCCAGTTATCCTTGAATAAATGAAGTCAGGAAGACATTCCTTCGTCGCGCAACTCATCGTGTTTGCGTGCCTTCTTTTTCTCCCGTTTGGGATTTATTCTCAGACAACGGGATGTCCCGAAGTTGCGGCCTCGATTGCTGTTGGCAGCCCTTCTACGGTTTGTCCCGGAAATTGCACCAACCTTACTACCACTGTTCAGGGCACTTTGGGTACGGCCTCTTATTCGGTGGCGGCGATTCCCTATAATCCTACTTCATTTACTGCCGGAACGGCAGTTTTGATTGGAATTGATGATTGGTTCTCACCTGTTCTTAACATCCCCTTTAACTTTTGTTATTATGGCACCTCCTATAATCAATTAGTGATTGGTGCAAATGGTGATATTACATTCGATCTGACCCAGGCCAACAACACCGATCCCTGGAGCCAGTCGCCCGGACCGATCCCGAATTCAAGCTACCCTACCAATATTATGGCTCCCTACGTCGATATTGATCCGGCCGTGTCGGGCAATATTACATGGGCTATCTATGGAACTGCTCCCTGCCGTCAGTTTGTCATCAACTGGGATGTGGTACCCGATTATTCCTGCAACAACCTCATCGCTACACAGCAGTGTGTACTAAACGAAACAACCAATTATATTGATGTCTATATTCAAAGCAGGCCACTCTGCGCCAGCTGGAATGCGGGGGCTGGTATTTTAGGGATTCAGAATACGACCTATACCAGTTGTGTTACCGTGCCCGGACGCAACAGTACACAATGGTCGGCCACCAACGAAGGCTGGCGATTTTCGCCTACAGGGGCTCCGAGCTATACCTTAAACTGGACGAATGCAGCCGGAACGAGCATCGGAACAACCCCCACTATAAACGTTTGTCCAACTACAACCACAACATATACAGCAAATCTTAAAAATACAAGTTGCGATGGTTCTGTGATAAATTTGACCAGCAATGTAACCGTAACCGTAGGCGGAACAGCCGTCACGGTGACGCCTGTAACCACCACCTTGTGTAATGGAGGAACCGTTAGCCTCACCGCTGCCGGAGCCACTACGTATAGCTGGAGCCCGGCTGGTACCCTGAGTTCATCAACCGGCGCTACCGTTGTAGCCACCCCGCCTAACGGGACAACTACCTATACTGTTACCGGAACCAGCGGAGGTTGTACCGGTACTGCTACTGCCACGGTTACCGTAGGAGCAGCGCCTGTTACCGTAACCCCACTTACCTCCACTGTTTGTCCAGGAGGCACTGTAACGCTTACCGCCGCTGGGGCAACAACGTATAGCTGGAGCCCGGCCGGTACACTCAGCGCCTCAACCGGCGCCACGGTTGTTGCAACACCAACAGGTACTACTACCTATACCGTTACCGGAACTGCCGGAGCTTGTACGGGCACTGCCACGAGTACGATTACCGTGGGTGCACCGCCCGTCTTGACTACTTCGTTTGTAGGAGCCACCTGTGGCCAGAGCGATGGCTCTGCCACCGTTACAGCTCCCGGAGCCGGGCCTTTCACCTATTCCTGGAGCCCGGTTGCCGGTACTGCTGCCACATTGACTAATATTCCGGCAGGAGCCTACTCCGTAACAGTTACTTCTGGCGGTTGCTCGCAAACGGCCACCGTAAACGTAAGCAATACCGGTGGCCCGACGATGGTCATTTCGGCCTTTACAAACGTGACCTGTTTTGGGGGGAACAATGGCTCCATCACAGCTACTGTTACCGGTGGGGCGGCTCCTCTTACTTATTCCTGGACCCCCGGGGCCGGGATTACGAATGTAGAAAATGGACTGACCTTTGGTTTGTATACTGTTTCTGTGACCGATGCCAACGGATGTAAAGTTTCGGCCAGTCAAAATATCAACCAGCCAGCCGTACTGGCAAGTACGGGAACAAAAACAAATATCACCTGCAACGGGCTCTGTAATGGTGTGGCGAATGTGAACGCCACCGGAGGCACACTTCCCTATACCTATGCCTGGGCCCCATCCGGAGGCGCTGCCGCCTCGGCCACAGCTCTTTGCGCCGGTAATTATACCTGCACCATGACCGATTCCAAAGGATGTACGGCTACGCAAATCGACAGCGTCCTGCAACCACTTGCCCTGACCATCAATGTTGCAGGGATCAATGCCAGTTGCAACGGGGGGTGCAACGGACAGCTTATTTGTATTCCTGCCGGAGGTACGAGTCCGTATACTTATTCCTGGAATTCGGGTTGTACCACGCCGAGCTGCAATAACATCTGTGCAGGAAATTATAATATCACGGTTACCGATGCCTCGGGATGTACCATTCCGGGTACTACCGTAGTGGGTCAGCCTGCTGCCATGGCGCTCACCCTGTTTCCGAAGAGTGCAAATTGCAACCTGCCCGATGGCTCCGATTCTGTGAGTGTTGCCGGTGGCACCGTGCCTTACACCTATTCCTGGACTCCAACGCCCGGTAGTGCAACACCCGGTTATGACAATCTGGTTCCCGGGGTCTATACCATCACCGTAACCGATTCCAAAAACTGTCAGGTACATGACACCTCCACCGTGCATAACCTCCCTGGCATTACGGTTTCCATCCTTGCCTCTGTAAACGACAGCTGTTTTAATGGTATCAATGGGTCTGCCACTGCCGGTGTTGTTGGTGGCGCTGCACCTTACACTTATTCATGGGTGCCAGGCGGAAATACTACCGCTACCGCCACCGGTTTGGGAGCAGGATTTTATACCTGCACGATCAAGGATGCAAGTGGCTGTTTTAATGCTCAAACCATACAGATCACCCAGCCGACTGCGGTGACGGTAACCACTACTGCCGCTACCATTTGTATCTCGCAAAATACCCCCCTTATTGCACAAGGCGCTGGAGGCACACCTGGCTATACCTATGCCTGGATCAATTCGGCCGGGGCCCCGGTAACGCCTCCTGTTTCGCCCCTGGTTACCTCCAGTTATATGGTTGTTTGTACCGATGCCAACCAGTGTGCAAGCACCCTGGTAAATGTACAGGTAACGGTAAACCCGTCGCTTACTGTCGCGGTCTCGAATGATACCTCAATCTGTCCGGGTAATTCCACTGCGCTTTTTGCAAGCGCTACAGGTGGGGATAATCAATACACGTATGTATGGACACCCGGAGCAAATTTAACCGGGGCCAATACAGCTACCCCAACTGCAACACCTGCCATTGCCACCACCTATACGGTACATGTGACAGATAACTGCGGCACACCTTCAGATTCGGCATTTGTGACCATCACCCTGTATGCCCCTCCGATCATCTCCTTTACAGCTACCGATACAATTGGCTGCTCGCCGCTCTGCGCCAACTTCCAGGCCACTTCCACGCCGGCCTGTCAAAGCGCTCAGTGGGTGTTTGGCGATGGTACGACGGGCAGCGGTTGTGGTGTGATACACCACTGTTACCCTTCTGACACCGTGGCTACCTTCTTTACCGTCGGACTGACGATACAAGATATTCATGGTTGTACTTCGGTTACCAGTAAGCCGGGATACATGACTGAATTTCCGGTGCCGATCGCAGCATTTAACGCTACCCCTGCCGTTGCCTCCATCGTTAATCCCTCTATCGCTTTTACAAATACCAGTATTGGAGCCAACAAATGGACGTGGAACTTCGGTGATGTGGTCAACGCCGGCGATACTTTGCAGAATACACATTATACCTACCCGGACACAGGATGCTATCGGGTGACCCTGTACGTTCAAAACGCATTCGGATGTAAAGATTCAACACATTCGGAAGTATGCATCCAGCCTGAATATGAATTCTATGCTCCCGATGCCTTTACTCCAAACGGCGATGGGCATAACGATGTCTGGCGTCCGAACGGGATCGGAATTGATTTCAGCCAATATACTTTATACATTTTCGACCGCTGGGGAAATGAGTTGTACGAAAGTACGGTATGGGATGAAGGCTGGGATGGAAGAGCCAACCATGGCCCCAATATTTCCCAGATAGATGTCTATGTTTACCGGGTGAATGTACTCGACTTCCAGGGCAACAAACATGTTTATACCGGGATGCTGAATCTGATGAAATAGCCATTGTTCTTTAAAACGAAAAAGCCCTTGCTCTTACGGAGCAGGGCTTTTTCGTTTCGTGGAACAGGGATTGACATTGTTGATTTTAACCGCCCAAAAAAAGCCCTCCTGATGATCAGAAGGGCTTCTTTTTTTGAATTGATCCGGTTATGCGTCGATCTTTGCATATTTCGAATTTTTCTCAATAAACTCTCTTCTGGGCGGAACATCATCGCCCATAAGCATAGAGAAAATACGGTCGGCTTCGGCAGCGCTTTCGATGGTTACTTTACGCAGGGTCCGGTGCTGTGGGTTGAGCGTGGTAGACCAGAGCTGTTCTGCGTTCATTTCACCCAAACCTTTATAACGTTGTATACCTACGCTGGCTTCCTTGCCTTCTCCACCCGAGAGTTCACGAACAGCAACAGCCCGGTCGTCTTCGTTCCAGCAATAACGCTCTTCTTTTCCTTTTTTAACGAGGTAGAGTGGCGGAGTAGCTATATAAAGATGCCCGTTTTCGATCAGTTCTTTCATATATCTGAAAAAGAAGGTCATGATGAGTGTGGAGATGTGCGAACCATCGACATCGGCATCGGTCATGATGACCACTTTGTGATAGCGGAGTTTTTCGAGGTTCAGGGCACGTTCGTCTTCAGCGGTACCCCGGCTGACACCCAGGGCGGTGAAGATGTTTTTTATTTCTTCATTTTCGTAGATCCGGTATTCCATGGCTTTTTCAACGTTCAGGATCTTTCCACGCAGTGGAAGGATGGCCTGGAAATCGCGGTTCCTGCCTTGTTTTGCTGTTCCTCCCGCCGAATCGCCCTCTACCAGAAAGAGTTCGCAGGCAAACGGGTCATTATTGGCGCAGTCGGCCAGTTTTCCGGGAAGACCGGTGCCCGAAAGCACGTTCTTTCGCTGAACCAGTTCCCTGGCTTTACGGGCGGCATGCCGGGCCGTGGCGGCCAGGATCACCTTGTCGACAATGACTTTGGCTTGTTTGGGGTGTTCTTCGAGATAATTGCTGAGCATTTCGCTTACGGCAGTGTCCACCGAGCCCATCACCTCGTTGTTTCCAAGTTTGGTCTTTGTCTGTCCCTCAAACTGGGGTTCCTGAACTTTCACGGAGATAACAGCGGTGAGTCCTTCTCTAAAGTCATCGCCGCTGATTTCGAGCTTTACTTTTTGCAAGAGCCCGGCTTTATCGGCGTATGCTTTTAAAGTACGGGTAAGACCCCTTCTGAAACCGGCCAGGTGGGTTCCGCCTTCGTGTGTATTGATATTGTTTACATACGAATGGATATTTTCAGAAAAAGAGGTATTGTACGTCATTGCAAGTTCAATCGGAACTCCTCCGTACTTATCGCTTTCGAGATAGATACAGTCCTCAATAAGTTTTTCGCGGTTTGCATCCAGGAAGGCAACAAATTCCTTTAATCCACCTTCCGAGAGAAAGGTTTCGGTGAGGAGATTTCCCTTCTCGTCTTTTGCCCGTTTATCGGTAAGGGTGATTTTGATCCCTTTATTGAGATAGGCCAGTTCGCGGATACGTGTAGCCAGGGTCTCATAATTGTATTCATGGACGATGAAAATGGAGTCGTCGGGCTTAAAGGTGACCTGTGTCCCGCGGTAATCTGTCGGGCCTATCTCCTTGACCGGGTAGAGGGGTTTTCCGATTGAGTACTCCTGAGCATGTTGTTTCCCGTTACGGTAAACATCCACCCGCAAGTGAGTAGAAAGCGCGTTTACACACGAAACACCTACGCCGTGAAGCCCGCCGGATACCTTGTACGAATCTTTATCGAATTTCCCTCCGGCATGAAGCACGGTCATGACCACTTCCAGGGCCGATTTCTTCTCCTTGGGGTGCATATCGGTAGGGATGCCCCTGCCATCATCGCGTACGGTAACCGAATTGTCCTCGTTGATCCAGACATCAATATTTTTACAGTGTCCGGCCAGTGCTTCGTCGATGGAGTTGTCGATGACTTCATATACCAGGTGGTGGAGGCCCTTAAAACCTATATCGCCAATATACATGGCAGGACGTTTCCGGACTGCTTCCAGACCTTCAAGAACCTGTATGCTATCGGCTGAATACTCAGAGGCAGACACATTCTCTTTCACTATTTCTTCCATAACTGTTTTGCTGTTTTTGGTATGATTCCCTTATCCTTCAAATATAGTGAATATTAAGGGTTTAGAAGGTGCGGAAGGGGGTGAAAATGCTCTTGTTTTATGAACATTTGTTCATAAAAAACAAGACTATATGCTTGGTAATCCGTGCAGGAAAGAGTAAATAGAAAATATACTAAATTTTGTAGGATTTACTTCTTGATCCGCCTCGGTTTAATCTAACCGGTATCAGTCCTGATCTGCTGCCCCTCATCAAAATTATCAAGTGGTAATTGCATGCAATGCCAGGCTCAAACCAGGCTAGAAAATGTAGGAGATACCCAAAAGTAAATTGAAGGCCTGGGTAGGGTAGTCATTCCATTGATAATATTTTAAGGCCCCGATATTATTGCAGGTCAGAAAGGCCGAAAGATATTTTGAGTAACGGTATTCTACACCCAGGTTTGCATCCACCAAGGGGCCCAGGGTCTTGGTGGTAAGCGTCACTGCATGTGGGGCTCCGGCGCTGCGGGCATAAACGGGTGCATATTGCTCGTTCAATGCAAACAGATCGGCCTTGATCAGAAATTTTTCGCGGAGGTTATAGTTGGCGCTGAGTGTCAGGCGTGTTGTCGGGGTATGCCATTGATGCAATTCATGATAGAGGAAATATTTTATATAATCGGCCTTCACCAGGAAATGGAGCTTTTCTGTTTTCTGGTACCCGATTTCGCCATGGGCCTTGAACAGGGTCCCGTCGTCGTAAACAACGGTAAATTTATTGTGCTGCGCATCAGCTGTGTCATTCACGAAGAATGCCGCATTTTCAACCTCTCCAAAGGATGCATGTGCATCGTACGATAAGCTTGAGCTCAGCACTCCACGCAATCCCCCAACGACCGAGTATTTATACCGTGTGTTTTGAATGCCTCCCACAACATCGGGGTTTACAAACGGGTTTTCGGATGTCAGGTAGCGGTAACTGTTCCGTACGTCGCCGTCCTCGAAAGCAACGTATGGGGTCAGAATGTGTTTGTAAATGTCATAACTGGCCTCGGCATCGGGCATGAATGAATAAAACGGGGCTTGTTTGCTAAATTCGGCATAGGCCGAAAGACCCACTTTCACTTCCCATTTTTCGCCTTCCGCAGCCATATAGGGGTGGAGGTGGAGGATGGTCATGGTGTTTGTGTCACGCAAGGCATGATCGCTGTAGTAATCAGCCGAGAGATCCATGCCAACCAACTCGTCGTGGAGGTAACGCCACATAGTACCCGAAACTTTTAGATTATTTTCGCTGGTTTTGTAATGATCGTCCATGAAATAATAGTTCAGCTTCACACTGTGGTTGAGCTTGGTTGAGTCGGGATAATGGCTGAGCAGGGCAAGATTGGCCGAAACACAATTGAAATACTGATGAATAGAGTCTTTGGCATGCTGGAAACTGCCCAGGTCATCGCCATAAAAATACACGGAGTTGCGTGTATAATTAATGTCGGCATCGAGCGAGTGTTTTCCGATGAATTTCGTTCCAAACAGGTTCACATCATCATCGCTGTACCCGCTAAACCCTGGTGTGCCGCCCACGGACGAAGAAGAGGAGAAATGCCTGACATGGATGCCGTAGTCATCGTCTTTCGAACGTCCGGCGCTGTAAAATCCTTCTCCATAAGCGCTCAGATAATTCCCTATCCCGCCTTTAAGGTATAATTTATTTAATGCATCCAAACGTTCGCCTTCCATCTTTGCCGACTTGATTGGGTCAACGGCGTAGTAGGTGTCGAATTTTCGTGGAACAAGTTTGTACTCGGTATTTGGTGCATGCACAACGGTATCGAGAATAGAGGGGGTTTCCGTAATTTTTTTCGGATGATCATTGATCGAAGGGATGTATTCAGAAATGACAATGGTCTTTATCTGATCATCGGGTATCGGAGCGTTCTGTGCACGGGTCGTTGCGCCGAAACCAACAAACACCAGGACGAGTATCCATTTCGTTGCGTTCATCATTGCGGGGTTTCTTTTTTATCGTCCTCAAACAGTTTCTGATCTTCCGGAGTATCCATCGGAATGGTAATGTCTTTTTCGGGTTTTGCCAGTGCCTTCGCTTTTTCGGCTTCCTGTATTTTGTTGAGTTTATCCTGGGCCTGTAGTTTCAGATCGGCCAAATCGGTATGGGCTATAAAATTGTTCAACACATATTTGGCCTGGAAGGTATCGTTCAAGGCTATGTAATTGTCGGAAAGCAGGAGGAATGACTTCCCCACCCATACCTTATACCCGGCTTGTTCCTTCATGATTTCAAACACACTTTTTTCTGACAGTTTATAATCCTTTCGGATGTTTTGTATCAGTGCAATGTTATAGGCTGCTTCAGCCCCATTTTCATTTTTGGAGCCTGCCTTGGCCAATGCGTATTCGTTATAAGCCAGATCTGTGTTCTGTTTTTGCATAGCCGAGCGGGCCAGCACCAGATGGGCTTCGGTAGCCAGATCGGCAGAGACATTGTCTGAGGTAAGTATTTTGTTTGCAGCAATGGGGGCGTTGTCATAATCTTTCAGCGCCCAGGCAGCACGCATCATGCCTATGCGAGCATCGTTTGCATCCTGGGGCCAGGCTTCGAGTTTTGAATAATCGTCGTAGGCTGTTTTAAAATCGCCTTTGTTGAAACAGATGGCAGCAGCCCTTCTCAGCGAAGGCTCGGTATATTTGCCGGAAGGCTGGTTGAGTACATAGCTATATCCGCCCAGGGCCCCATCCAGGTCTTTGTTCTTGAGTTTACATTCGGCATTCATGAAATTTGATTCGGTACAAAAGATGCCGGAAGGGTACTTGGAAATGTATTTTCCGAGTGCCTCCACCGCTTTCCCGCAGTCTCCATCGGTATAATACCTGTTTGCGATCTGGTACGTGGCCGAATCGAGGTGTGAGGCCGCCACATCCCTGCCATGCTGTTTCAACCAGGTGGCATAACCTTCGGGATCTTTTTTGATGTCCTCATAAATATGCTGTATCTGGGGGATGTCGTTTATGGCTTCCTCTGAATTGATGTTCATGCTCACCACCTTTTCATAGCTCTGCAGGGCATTGTCGTAGTCGTTTTTATTGTAATAGATCAGCCCGAGCTGATCGTACGACTTACGTACATAGGGGCTTCCGTTGTTTTCAGTAATGAGGCTTTGGTAATAGGGTATGGCCTCATCGAGCTTGTCGATGAGCTGACAGGTATGGGCCACTTCATATTTGGAGGCAACGGTGTAGGGCGACTGGGGGTAAAGCTTCAGCAAGGCAACAAGCGTAGCGATTTTCTTTTCATATTTCTTCTCCAGGCCTTGCGCCATTCCTTTGTGGTAGAGGGCATAATCTTTTTCCGAACCCTTATCGGTCTTTGTACTGAACGCCAGGTCGTAATAATCGGCGGCATTCAGAAAATCTTTTGTCACATAGTAGCCGTCTCCAATACGCATATAGGCATTGCAGCGTTTTTCGGCCGGTTCTTCTTTTTGAAGCACGTATTTGCGAAAGGCGATGACCGCTTCGGGATATTGTTTCAGTTGGAAAAGCGCATACCCGATTTCGTAATCAACGGTGTTGTACATGGGTGTGCGGGGAGCTCCAGGAGCTACCATATACAATCGGTAGTTGTCGAGGGCGGTTTCATACAGCTGCGGATCCGGTTTTCGTTCGGCTTTTTGATAGGAAGCCTCTGCGGTCCAGTATTTGCCAAGTGCATTCGTAACCGGATCAACGGGGTATTTCATGGCTTTCCTGAAAAGCGCGATGGCGGGATCGTACTCAAAATTGTTGTAAAGTTCCACCCCCCGGTTGTAAGCAATCTGTTGATAGACGGGTTTGAGTTCTTCTTTCAATAGCTTGATGCTTTCTATGGATTTGAGTGCTTCTTCGTAATTCTTGGTCACCAAATTGATCTTGACAAGGAATGCATAGGCCTGATCAGCCTTCGGGGATCCCGGATATTCGGCAATATATTGTTGCAAGGCCTTGATGGCTTCATTGAAGGGGCTGTAGGAAAGTTCATAAGTAAGTTCAGCAAACGAGAACAGGGCATCTTCGCGGATCTCCCTGCTGAAATGCATGCGGGAGGCTTCGCTGAAGGCATTTTGCGCAAGTTGTTTGTTGTTTTTTTTCAGATAACAACAACCCAGGTGATAGGAGGCATTCTGGCTCAGGCTGTCGTCGGGGCCGATGGCATCTTTAAACGAAAGCAGGGCCGCATCAAAATTATCGGACATAAAGTAGGCATATCCCAGCTCATACGAGTCGGGCCTGTTGAGCAGAGCCGATTTGTGGTACCGTTCGAGGTAGGGGATGGCTTCTTTGTAGCGGTTTGTCTTGAAATACGATTCTCCCAGGATCCTGGCCAGTTCCGGAGCCCGTTTGGTGCTGGCCGAATCGAGCAGATCGGGGGCATACTGGATCACTTCCTCGTATTTGTGCTGTAGGTAAAAGATCTGGGCGATGTAATACGGCACCACCGCGCCAAAGGTGGGGTCTTTGATCAGTTTCTGGAATTCCTGCAAGGCCGATTCATAGCTCTTTTCGGTATAAAGCACATGGGCGTGGTAATACAGCGCAGGTACAGCGTATACTCCCGGTTCATCTTTTACTTCTGCAAAATCGGTCTTTGCCTTTTCATCCGAATTGTTTTGCAGATAACTGTAACCCCGTTTGAAATAGTACTCCGACCGCTCGGAGGCATTGAGGTCATAACTATCAACGTGGTTGAACCACTCGATGGCATCGTGGTAGTTTTTCTTGCGGTAGTTATACCGGCCCAGGTTGAGATAAACACTCTTTACCCGAGGGCTTTCAGGATGGTCTTTGAGAAACTTTTTAAGGAGGTACTCGGCATCGCGGTGAAAAAGCTCCATGGAGCAGAGCGCAGAGTAATAGTCGGCTTCAGAACAGACTAGCGTATTGCGGTCGGTGAGCCCGAGCGTTGTTTCAATAAAACAATGCTGGGCCGAGGCATATTGCTGTTTTTCGAATAGATCAAGGCCCTGCTTAAATTCAGCATCCTTATCGGTATAGATAGCTGTTTTCTGTGCCTGAAGCGTTTGGTTAAAACCGCACATCAGGACAACTGCCAACACCCATCTTACACCACTCATTTTATTCATTTCTTTTATGAAAAAATTAATAGGTAAAGGTACGTTCTATCGTAGGGGTGGGTTTGAGGTTTGATTCTAAGTTATGAACGCACAGCTGTTAAGATTATTGTGTTGCATCGGGGGTATTTGTCTGTAAATGGGGACTAAATTCGTACTTTCCATTCTCGCAAACAGCACCGCATGACCCTCGACCAGAGCATTTCACTCGAAAATATTTCCATCTTTCAGGAACACAATCTTGTACTGAGTGCCGTTTCGTTCGGTATCAACAAAGGCGAACTGGTGTACCTGTTGGGCCGCACCGGAAGCGGGAAAAGCAGTTTGCTCAAGACCTTGTATGCCGATCTGTCCCTGAGCCAGGGCGAAGCAAGCATTGCCGGGTATAACCTGCGCACGATCAAGCGCAAAGAAATTCCGTTCCTGCGGCGAAAACTGGGTATCGTATTCCAGGACTTTCAGTTGCTTACCGACCGTTCTGTGCAGGAGAATCTGCGTTTCGTGCTCAAAGCTACGGGGTGGACGAGCAAGACGGATATGGAAAAGCGCATAGAAGATGTGCTCACCAAGGTGGGCATGGTCACCAAATCGCATAAATCGCCACATGAGCTTTCGGGCGGGGAGCAGCAGCGTATTGCCATTGCAAGGGCCCTGCTCAACGATCCCGAAGTGATCCTGGCCGATGAGCCTACCGGAAACCTCGATCCCGAAACATCCGAAGGCATCATCAACCTCCTGCTTGATATCAGCCGCACCGGCAGGGCCGTACTTATTGCCACCCATGATATCATGATGTACCAAAAGTTCCCTTCGCGTATACTGAAATGTGAGAATGGGGCGGTGCTCGATTCGGCGCTGGTTGTGGAGTAGTGTTCAGGAATGAAAAACATCCAATCGTTGTTGTCGTTCTGGCCCCTCCATGAAGGGGGAAACGGAAACCGTGGTAGATCCAACCGAAGTTAAATTTTAAACGGAGTTGTCAGTCGCTGTAGCGTAACGCTGTTTGATGTTGTTCCCGGATCGGGGGCTTGCGCTCAAATAAGTTTCAATAGCTTTTGCAGGCTCTCCCTATTCGAAAATGCGGGGCAAAGCACCTGTTCACGCCGGATGATAGCGCCGGGCTCAAAAGACAGATTAAACAACCGGTCTACTTCAGCACGCATCGATACCGGGGTGTCGGCAATCGAGCAAAGTGTTTCCAGACCGGTATTGCTTACCATGGGCGAATTGACAAGACAATGCCGTCCATTGAAAAGCGCGGCAAGCAACTTAAGTTTTATGCCGGTAGCCTGAAACGTAGGCAGCACATTGATCTGCGCCTCCCGGATGAGGACGTCAATTTCGTTTGTCAGGATATTTCCCTGGAGTGTAATGTTTTTTTGTTTGGAGATGGCATCCACCAGTTCGGCCGATGGGTTTTTACCGGCCACGATAAGGGGCACATTGCTGTCGGAAAATACCTGGGTGGCAAGATAAATGGCTGCTTCGTTGTTTTCTCCCACTTCGAGGTTTCCATGGTAGAGAGCAAAGTTTCCCTGTCCGGTGCATATCGAAACCTGCCCGTTGGGATGGAATGCCGAAACCAGCTGTACATTTGAATAGCGTTTCTTTAAGGTTTCTTCATCCGCCCGCGAAATAGCGAGTACCGATGATGCAAGTGTCATCACCTTTTCAAAGGCCCGGAGCTTTACGGCTTCACGTTTGAAATACATCTTTCGGAACACCGATTTTTCGACCTGGGCCAGGCTGTTGTAATAATCGTGTTCGATGTTGTGGTTACGGACCAGACAGATCCTTCCGCGCAGACGTATATCGTTCAGGTGGTAGCAGCTGTGCAGTCCTTCGAACAGAATCGGATGTTGATCATTCAGCAAGCGCTCCATCAATACTTCCGAGCGACGAGAAACCACAATATAAGGGAGCGTATGAAACAACAGGCTACGGTTCATCTGCCGTTTGTAGTAGAAAACCTGTTCACAATAGGTTTCCAGTTCGCGCGCCTCTTCCCGCCCGTACTCAAAACAATGAAGGATGATTTTTACCCCGGCTTCGTGCAATGCCTTTATTTTGTAAAACACATCGATCACTCCTCCATAATTGGGAGGGAACGGAACATCAAACGAAACAATATGCAGATATTTGGCCGTCAAGACTTGTTGAATTGATTTTTTCCTCCCAGGTATTGTATACCGGAGAGGATTGTGACCGTTAAAAGCTCTTTTTTTTCAGGAATGGTTCATAGACTCCGATAAGCACCTTCTCTTCGTTCTCCCAGCAACAATTTCCGGCTGCAAGTTTAGTGTTTTCCTTCCATATTTTCAGTTGTCCGGTATTCTCCAGGCTTGTGCTGATCACCCGCGCCAGTGTTTTAGGGTCATGATCGGGTATGATGCATCCAATCTGGTACTGGTCAACAATGTTCCTTACTTCCACCAGGTTGGAGGCAATGACCGGTACCCCGGCCAGTATATAATCGAACAATTTATTGGGCAGGCTGTATCGGTAGTTGATGTTTGTATCCTTATCGAGCGTGAGCCCCAGATCGGCCAGTTGGGTGCATCGTTTCAGCTCGGCAAAGGGAAGTTTGGGGATGAACCGGATTTTTCCGGTAAGTCCTGGTTTGCCGCTCATTTCTTTCAAAAGCGGGATCACATCACCATCGCCTATGATGAGAAGGAGGACATCCTCCAGATATTTCATGGCCAGTACAGCTTCCTCGGCTCCCCGGTCGATATTTATTCCGGCCCCCTGGAGGAGCACAATCTTTTTGTCAAGGGGCAGGTCGTATTCAACACGGGTGGCGGGGGGCAGTTCAAATGCCGAGAAGGCTGCTCGTGGCATGTTGCGGACCACTTTTATCGGTACCTTATATTCTTCGGCATAGATCTTTGCGATGGAATCATTCACGGTAAAAACCCGTTTGAGCTTTGGGAAGATCCATCGCTCCACCCGTTTCCAGATCTTTTTCTTACCTGGGTTCGCCTGTAGTTCGGGCACTTCGCAAAAGAGTTCGTGGGTGTCGTACACCAGCGGGATGCGTTTTAACAGCGATATCAGATAGTTTGGCAGTAGGGTATCGAGGTCGTTGGCAACGAGCAGATCTGTTTTGTGAAAGAGTAAAAAGCAGAAAAGCCTGAATTGGAAGGTGGCATAGAACAGAGGGCCCGTTTCAAACCAGAGCGACATGCGGTGCGTATAATACCTGCGCGGGTCGAGTTTCAGGCTTTTGCGTTGCAGACGCCCGATCAAGGTAACTTTATAGCCCATGCTGTGCAAAGTGGTACATACCTTATGTACACGCTGATCGGTAGTCAGGTCGTTTATTACAGATACGATTACTCTCATTCTTCGCAGGGGCTGGGCAAGGGGCAAAGATACACCAAGATATGAATATCGGGTTGTGTATAAAACCGGTTCCTTTCATGGCTATGCCGGGTATTCATTCCTACATTTGAGCCGATGAAAATCTTCGAGAACCACCCCTTGCGTACGCTCAATACCTTTGGTATAGAAGCCTATGCACGTTATTTTGCAGAACCTGCATCGGTTGCCGAACTACGGGGGGTATTGAAGGATCCCCGATTCAATCAGGCCCGCAACATGATCCTGGGTGGAGGAAGTAATCTGCTCTTTACCCAGACCAAGCTTGATTACCTGGTCCTGAAAAACAACATCACGGGTATTGAAAAAGTAAAAGAAGATGCAGATTTTGTCTACATCCGGGCCGGAGCAGGCGAGAACTGGCACGGGCTGGTGATGCACTGCATCGGCAAGGGGTATGGGGGCATCGAAAATCTGTCGCTCATCCCGGGCAATGTGGGGGCTGGGCCGATGCAGAACATCGGGGCATACGGGGTTGAATTTAAAGAGGTCTTCCACGAACTCGAAGCCCTCCATATAGCAGAAGACCATATTGAACGGTTTAATGCGGCCCAATGCCGGTTCGGATACAGGGAAAGTGTTTTTAAACGCGAAGCCAGGGGCTGGTACGTCATCACATCGGTGACGCTTCGGCTGCGCAAAAAACCGGTATTTAATACGGCTTACGGGGCCATCGCCAAAGAACTGGAGGTGATGGGGGCAACAGAACTGAGCGTTGCTTCTATCAGTCAGGCTGTTTGCAACATACGCCGGAGCAAGCTTCCCGATCCGGCAGTGATCGGCAATGCCGGGAGTTTTTTTAAGAACCCCGAAGTTTCTGCCGAAACATTTGCGTTGCTCCAGACCGGTTTTTTGGGCATCGTTGGCTATCCGCTCGATAATGGCCGTGTGAAATTAGCTGCCGGCTGGCTCATCGAACAGGCCGGATGGAAGGGAAGGACTTTGGGCGATGCAGGTGTACACAAGCTGCAGGCCCTGGTGCTGGTCAATTATGGAAAAGCAACGGGGAAGGAGATCTTTGAGCTATCCCAACAAGTACTTGATTCGGTTCTGGAAAAATTTGGGGTAAGACTGGAGCGGGAAGTCAATATTGTGTAAGATTTGAAATTTTAAAGTTGCGATTTGGGAACATGAAAGAGATTCCTTCAAGTATCTCACTCCATATTATTAATTCATATAGATACCGCTTTGTAAATTTTTGTGCGATGGAACGCAGTTTTAGCGGATCTTCAGGATTGAAATTGATTTAACATACTCCGGGGAAATCACTTAGCCTACCGGGATAGAGGCAATCCGAAGCCGGGAAGTGTCTATCCGGACACCCACAAAAGCCTCTGTCTTCCTGCCCTTGATCTGTCCGGCATCAGCTTGAACCCAGCCTGTAACAACTGTCTGAACTGTGATTGGTATGATTGAGTTGATTATCCTGATTTTATACTGGTTTTGATTGCATCTGACCGGGTGGGTAGCATCTTACTAATTGCCAAACAGAAAAGCATTTTAATCATTCAATCTTTGTAATCACAAGAATCACAGTTCAGGCCTACTCGTTAAATCTTACTTACATCCTACCTCTATTCTCGGGTCAACGTCATTTTCTGGGATTTACCCTTTTTAGATAAACCCAAAATGAACAGTAGAAACGTAGTGCACTACTGCCCGTCCGAACGGCAAATCACTGACGTGCCCTGGCCGGGCGGGTTCGGCGCGTTTGGATTTTGTGCAGTCGCGATATTCATCGGGATGGGTTATCCCTGCCTGCCGTCGCGCAAGCCTCTAAGCTACGGCAGGCAGGCCGCTGCTCCTGAGAGCTGGCGGGTTAGCCATCTTCAACTGAAAAATGCGGGTTAAAACGCGTGCAGCTAGTATGTTTCAGACAGTCATAGGGTTCAATGATTCTTTAATACGGAGTGTATTGAAATAAGTGACCCCGCGCTTTAGCGCAATGTCATTTAATTAACGGAAATGTTTCTGCCTCTCCCATTTTTCGCCTCACAGACCTAATCAGTAACCCCGCGCTTAGAATACGGGGGATGACATCCCCCGTATTCTAAGTGCGGGGTTACTGATTTTGAAAGCCATGGCAAAAGGTTTGAAGACCATGGTTATCAAACCGAAGGCGGGGTAAAAAGGTTTGAAGTACAGGTAAATCAAACCGAAGTAAAGGAAAAAAGGTTTGAAGTACGGGTAAATCAAACCGAAGTAAAGGAAAAAAGGTTTGAAGTACGGGTAAATCAAACCGAAGTACATGGCAAAAGGTTTGGAAGCCGTGGTAAGCAAACAGAATGAATACCCATTAAAGATGCACGTCCTCTAATCACTTCCGTGCCTAAAATCACTCTTAGTCCTGGAAAACCAGTTTTTTTACAAATCGGAGCATGTTTAACAAAAATGCTGATTTAGATCACGATTCTGCCGGAGGCTTGACCGAATTTTTTCACTCAAACGATCTTTGTCCTCACGTTTTTGATACAGAAAGTCGGCTACTCCCCAACTTTTGACCTTGCCCCCTATTCTCCAATGTTGGTATTAGTTTAGTCCGATCCATCGCTGATCTCATGGACAGCCATTTCAGGATTTTGGCCGGGAAGTATGAGGAATTTAAAGAAGGCGTAGACCCGCTACTCATAAGCCTGAGAAAAATCATACTCAAAGCGACCTGAAAAGAGTGATTCTGACAGTTGTTCCGTATACCGATCAGCGGGTTTGTTCCTATATTCGTCTTTCTAAATCAACCGGAAACTATGCAAAAGAAAGTAACACTCGTTGGCGCCGGTCTTGTCGGCTCTCTGCTCTCGATTTATCTTGCCAAACGGGGCTATCAGGTAGATCTGTTCGAACGTCGCAGCGATATGCGCAAAGCCGATATCTCGGCCGGTAAGTCGATCAACCTGGCCCTGAGCGACAGAGGTTGGCGAGGGTTGGAGGGCGTTGGCATTGCCGGTGAAATACGCAAGATTGCAATACCCATGTATGGACGTGCGATACATCATCGCGACGGGTCGTCGGCGTATCAGCCTTATGGAAAAAATGACCAGGCTATCTATTCCGTATCACGGGCAGGAATAAATATGAAACTCATGGACCTGGCCGAACGGCAAGCCAATGTAAACATTCATTTTAATGAGCGTTGCACCCAAATTGACCGTGCAGGCAATAGAACAGTTTTTGAAAACAGCGAAACCCGTAAGCAAACGAGCATCCCGAGCGACCTGATCTTTGGTTCAGACGGGGCCTTTGCGGCTTCTCGTCTGAGCATGCAACTGAGTGCCGACCGGTTTGAATACAAGCAGCATTACATCGAAGCGGGGTATAAAGAACTGAACATTCCCTCGGGCCCCAACGGCTCTTTTCTGATCGAAAAAAATGCCCTGCATATCTGGCCACGCGGCAATTTTATGATGATTGCCCTTCCGAATTTCGACGGAAGCTTTACCTGCACCTTGTTCTTCCCGTTCGAAGGCGAAAAATCGTTCCAGGCCTTAAAGACCAGAGAAGATGTACATGAGTTTTTTAAAACCGAATTCCCCGATGCCCTCGAACTGATGCCTACCCTGGCCATCGATTATTTCGACAACCCTACCTCCTCGCTCGTTACCGTGAAATGCTGGCCCTGGACCTTTGATGATAAAATAGCCCTTATCGGCGATGCGGCCCATGCCATTGTGCCCTTTTTTGGACAGGGTATGAACTGCGGTTTTGAAGATTGTGTGGTGCTCGATAAGCTTATTGACAAACATCAGGAAAACTGGGCGCATATCTTTGCCGAATACCAGCACTTGCGTAAACCCGATGCCGATGCCATTGCCGATCTGGCCATCGCCAACTTTGTGGAAATGCGCGACAAAACTGCCGACCCGCGTTTCTTGCTGCAAAAGAAAATCGAGGCCCGTTTCAACAGCAAATACCCGGAGAAATGGATCCCGCTTTATTCGATGGTGACCTACAGTCCTGATATACGTTATTCAGAAGCCCTGAAAGCCGGGGAAAAACAGGAAGCTATTATGCAACAGATCATGCAGATACCCGGCATTGAAACCAAATGGGACAGCCAGGAGGTTGAAAACAAACTCCTCAGTCTGATCTGATGATCTATACCAAAGGCCTTCTGAAGGTTACCCTTCTTTTTGAGAGTTTCAGAAAGAAACCCATTTTTGGCATCTATCGCCCCCAAGTCTATATCATCGATACCAAGGGCTATTGCACAACACTGCAGCTCGAGGTATATAAAAAAGAGATTCTACAGGGAGAACAGGTGGTCATACCTGGCGTGCTGGAAGCGCCTGTAGGGTTTGGAAAACAGTTGAGACTTGGAGCATTGCTCACAATTAAAGACGGGCTGGATGAAATAGGCAAGGCCATTGTGTTGGAGATAAACGGATATGCAAAAGAGCCGGGGAGCCAGGAGCAAGCGGGGTAATGGTAGTGGGCTTTGTGAAAAAGGGGCCAAAAGAGTGGGGTATACTACTAAAGGATAGAACGCAAATGATTAGGATTGCAATGATAAAAAATGATTTACACTGAAATCTTAAAAGATCATAACCATCCTAATAATCCGCGTTCTATCAACCAGCGCAAATGCCCACATTCAAAGAATTCGTTCTCGTCGTCGGATGGTCTGCCCCATGCTTCCAGGTAAAGCCACATGTTTAACCCAGAAACCGAAACCGGGGTTGTTCAACCCCTTCAACCTTCACCATATCTGAGAACATTTGTATGGGTCTGATCCAGAGGTTTTGTCCTTCGGTCTGATAGAGCGCTTTATACACCGCAAACTCTTCCAGCGTTTCGCTGTGCCGGGCGATTCCGATGATTTCGTAGTCTTTTCCTTTGTAGTGACGGTAAAGTCCTGGTTTTATACTATTCATAGAATTTCTATATTTGTGTTTAAGCAAAAGATGATATTAAAGTTATTAAACCATCATCAGATTCAAGAGTCAGACCCAGTTTGATTTACTGTTTCAGAAAGAGTATATTAGAAGATGAAAGATCAGATTACCGTTAAGTTTGCCGAAACGGAAGACGAATTAGCCCAGGTCCATAAGCTAAATTATGAGACTTTTGTGGAGGAAATACCTCAGCATGAGTCAAATGGCCGAAAAATATTGATTGACAAGCTCCACGAGAAAAACAAATATATCGTGGCTATGTGCCGGGGAGAGCTTATAGGTATGGTGGCCATCAATGATCAGCGGCCTTTTTCTCTGGATCTTAAAATCCCTGAGATTGAACAACACCTGCCTCCGTTTCAGAAGGCCCTCGAGATCCGGCTTCTTTCGGTGAAGCCTTCGAACCGGGGAGGAAAGGTGTTCTTTTTGCTGGCAAAGAAAATCGTGGAATGGGGGTATGACCTCGAATACAATCTTGTCCTGATATCGGGTACAACCAGGCAGATTAAGCTCTACGAAAAGATAGGGTTCTGCGGGTTTTATAAACTCATCGGGAAAGAGGATGCCCTTTATCAACCCATGTACCTCGACGTGAATAAATTTATTGAGCGTTATGCAGAAAAATTCAGAATCGATTAACCTTACCACCGGACCCATTTTTATTCCTCCCGATGTCAGGGAAATATTCGGGCGTATGCCGGTATCTCACCGTGCCGATGATTTTGTCGCAGCCTTTAAAAATCTGGAGCATAAAATCTGTAGCTCCACCGGCGCCAAACACGTTGTTTTTATGACCGGTTCGGGCACCCTGGCCAACGAGGCCATGATTGCCCAACTCAAGCATTCGGGTAAAAAAGGCCTGATCCTCACCAACGGAGAGTTTGGAAACCGCCTGATCCAGCAAGCCGAAAAACAAGGGGCCGATTTTGAGGTCTGCCGCAAAGAATGGGGGCAGGAACATGATCTGGCCCTGGTGGAAAATGTTTTGAAACAGGCAACGGAAATAGGCTGGATGCTCTTTACACATTGTGAATCGTCAACAGGATGTGTTGCCGATCTTGACGCACTCTGCGCACTCGGTAATAAATACCGGATAAATGTATGTGTCGATGCGATGAGCACCATCGGGAATATCCCGCTTAGGCTGGAAGATATTTTTATGGCCACCTGTTCGAGCGGGAAGGGCCTGGCCTCGTTTGCAGGTATAGCCATTGTATTTACCCGTTCCGAACTCGAACCCAACCCCGCCATTCCTTCCTATCTTGATCTGGGGCATTACTTTAAAAACGGAGGTATTCCCTTCACCATTTCCTCAAACCTGGTCATGGCCCTGAACAAGGCCGTTGAGTACTCGCTCCGTCAAAGCCAGACTGAGAAGGTGGAAGAGCTTTCGAAACTGTTGCTCGAAAAAGTGCTGAAAATAAAAGACATCACGGTTGTCAATCAAGACTACCGTTTTTACTCGCATATTACTACCATCATTCCCGGAAAGGGGATCAATGCTTCCGAACTGGGTGATCTGATTAAAAAGGCCGGGATTGAAACCAGTTACAACAGCGGTTACCTCAAGGTGAGGAACCAGCTTCAGATAGCTATCATGGGGCAGCATACGGGTGATGAAATTCTGAAATTCGCAGCCGAATTGGAAAAAGGCCTGAAAAGCCTACAGGAAATGAAGACGATTCCTGCCTGAACAAGATCAATTCGATCGGGCCGCCGTGCCTTTTAATGCCTACGCTTTTAAAAACGGATTGTGCTTTTTCTCATGACCGATTGTCGTGGCTGGCCCATGGCCTGAGTAGACCGTATAGTCATCTCCCAGAGTAAAGAGTTTTTGTCGGATGCTGTTGATCAGATCGGCATGTTTCCCGCCCGGAAGATCGGTACGGCCGATGCTTTCGCGGAAGAGCACATCGCCCCCGATCACAAATTTTTGAGCATGGCTGATAAAACAAATGCTTCCGGGCGAATGGCCCGGGGTAAAGACAATATCCAGAACGCTGTCGCCAAATTGTACCCGGTCGCCTTCGTCCAGGAAATGCGTGGGTTGAGGCGAAGGTTCGGCATTGAGTTGATAGATGGCAGCCACCTGCATCAATGATCCGAGTGTAGTAAGGTCTTTCCGGTGTATAGACAGATCCAGTTTATACTGATCAGCCACAAATTTATTGCCAAAAACATGGTCGATATGACAATGGGTATTGAGCAGATGGGTGGGGATGAGGCCCCTGGAATGGATGTATTCCGTCAGTTCATTCAGCTCCCGGTCGTCATAACAGCCTGGGTCTATCACAATACATGCCTTTGTATCATCAGAAAGGATATAGGTGTTTTCCTGGAATGGACAAAAACAAAAGGAGTGAATTGCTATCATTTTACCGGTTTTGCCGCAAAAATAACGAATTGTTTCGGCACCCGGTGTTTGTTGACGAGGGGAGGCATGGTCAGGGCTTGACGATCTCTCCCCAATCGGCTGGAATACATGTTTTCTAGCCAGATATTAGGAGATAATCTGGCAAACATCCGTAAATTAGCTTTCTTGAAATCTAAACAGGAAATTCAAATCGGGAGTATGCAACGCATTCGCATTCAGTACACATCTCTTTCCATGATTTTTCATCCTAAAAAAAGCGCACCTTCCCGCCTGTTCCTGTTTCTCTTGCTTTTTTCTTCCTCTTTTATTCATGCCCAGTTTTACAGTGGTTCCCAGCAGGATTTTGGAAAGAACAGGTTACAGTTCAAAGATTTTATCTGGTCGGTTTATAAATTCGATCGGTTCGAAACCTATTTCAACGTAGGCGGAAGAGAGGTTGCAATCTATACGGCTCATGCAGCGAAGAAATACCTGGACGAGGTCGAAAAGTTTATGGACCATTCCACCGAAGAGAAGATCCAGTTCATCATTTACAATAAATACGAAGAATACCGGCAAAGCAATATAGGCCTGGAAGGCGACGGGCAAGCGAATGTGGGCGGTGTAACCCATATTGTGGGCCGTAAAGTGTTCGTTTATTTCGATGGAGATCACGTCAAGCTTGATGAGCAGATCAAGGCTGGGATCAGCGAAGTCTTGTTTAACGATATGATGTACGGAGGCGCCTTGAAAGATATGCTCAAAAATTCGACCCTGCTCAATCTGCCTGAGTGGTATACAAAAGGCTTCATTGCTTATTCCTCCCGCAAGTGGAATACCGATGTGGATAACAGGGTGAAGGATGGTATTTTGAGCGGCAGGTATAAAATATTCAATCGTCTCACAGGCGATGATGCAACGCTAGCCGGGCAAAGTATCTGGAACTACATTGTGGAAACCTATGGTGAAGGCGTGGTCTCAAATATTCTGTACATGACCAAGGTGAGCCGCAATATCGAGAGCTCATTCCTTTTTGTGCTCGGAGTGTCGACCAAGAACCTGACTGCCGACTGGATCAACTACTATTCCGACCGGTACAAATATTCGGATACCACCGCGGTTCAACCCAAAGATCCCGAACTGCTCAGACCCAAAAAGGTGAAAGCAGCCAGGGTTTACAGTCAGTTAAAACTGAGTCCTGATGGAAAATATTACACCTATGTCACCAACGAAATGGGTAAGGTGAAATTCTGGCTCTATGATATTGAAAAGGGAAAAAAGAAAAGGATCCTCAAATACGGGCACAAGCTCGATCGGATCAATGATTACACTTACCCCATCATCGCCTGGCACCCTTCGGGCAAACTGTTTGCCTATGTGTCTGAAGTAAACGGCCGTACCTTTCTGACCTTTTACACCCTCGAAACCGGGGAAAAGGAAAGCCGGCCCCTCGACAATTTCGATAAGGTGCTCGATATGTCATACGATGACGAGGGCAAGAAAATGGTTATGTCGGCCATGCAAAAGGGACAAAGTGATATTTATATTTATTCCATTGCCGGAAATAATTCAGAACAGATCACCAAGGATATTTATGACGACCTGCATCCACGCTTTATCAATAAATCAACCCAGATCATTTTTTCTTCCAACCGGGTAAATGATACCCTGCGGGGTAATATGGAGGATCCCAAAACCAACCTGAGCCATTTTACCGATCTGTTTATCTACAATACCAAAACAAAATCGAACGTACTTTACCGTGTTACCCGTACGCCAAAAATAAATGAGGTCATGCCCTCCGATTTTGACGGAGAGCGGTTCACCTACCTGAGTGATGCGAACGGGGTGATGAACCGGTATGTAGGGCATTTCGACAGCACCATTGCGTATGTCGATACGGCAGCTCATTACAATTATTTTGTAAGCTCTGTTCCGGTAACCAACTACCGGCGGAATATCATCGAACAGGATGTCAGCCTGAAAGCAGGCAAATATGCAGAAGTGGTTTTTTCAAACGGGAAGTACCATATGTATATACGCCCCATTGATGAGCAGACATTCCCACCGGCAGGGCTGAAACTCAAGACAACCCCTTTCCGCAATGAAAGCCTCCGGGTGCCTAAAGTCACCAGTTCGGCCGACTCGGCTGCTGCCAAGAAAAACGCCGCCAAAGCAGAAGCCCCGGCGCCTTCCAAACCTGCGGGAGGTATGGAGAAGGTTACTGTACACGTAACCGAATACGGGCCTTCGAAAGATACAAGCAATGTAAATATCAATAATTACAACTTTGATAAAACGAAGAAAAAGGATACCTCTCCCGGCCTCGTCTTAAAAAATCCGGAAATGGTAAAAGATACCTCGGCCCGCCGTGATTCAATCAAACACCTCTTGCCGAAAGATGATTTTATCCTCCCGCTTCAGCGTAACTATAAAATCCAGTATACCACCGAATATGTGGTGACACAGCTTGATAACAGTTTTCTGAATGCAAGCTATCAGAAATTCAGTGGGGGGGGCAGCCCGGTGTATACCAACCCCGGCATTGACGGGTTGTTTAAAATTGGCATGACCGATCTGCTCGAGGATCATAAGATTGTAGGGGGAGTGCGTATTGCCGGCGATCTTAGCAGCAACGAGTATATCCTGAGCTACGACGACAGGACAAATCGACTGGATAAACAATTTGTCTTTCACCGCGAATCCCTGCTTGATGTCACCGCCGACGATGGCTCCCTGATCAAGATTCACACCAACGAAGCCATCTATCGCCTGCGCTGGCCATTCAGCGAAGTAAGCAGGATACAGGGCAGCCTTACCTACCGAAACGATCAGACGGTCTATCTTGCGTCGGATGACATCAGTCTGACCCGTCCGCAGGAATACGATAACTGGGCCATCGGTAACCTGACCTATGTATTCGACAATACACTGAACAAAGGTCTGAACCTCTATAACGGTTTGCGCTTTAAGATATTTTATGAATATTATAAACAAGTGGATGCCAAAGCAACGGATATGACCGTGATCGGGGCCGATTTCAGGTATTATCAAAAGATACACCGCGATCTGATCTGGGCCAGCCGTCTTTCGGGAAGCACTTCGACCGGGGCCGAAAAACTGATCTATTACATGGGTGGGGTCGACAATTGGTTCAACCCTCAGTTTGATCACTCGGTTCGGATTGCGGATGATCAGAACTATGGTTTTCAGACCGTTGCCACACCCATGCGCGGTTTTTATCAGAACATCCGGAACGGGAATTCCTATGTGCTTTTGAACGAAGAAATCCGCTGGCCTATTTTTAAATACCTCATCAGCCGCCCGATCCGTTCTGATTTCATCAATAATTTCCAGGTCATCCTTTTTGCCGATGCGGGAACAGCCTGGAACGGGGCTTCGCCCTATTCGGCCGAAAACTCACTCAATACCACCATTGTTGGCGGAAATGCCGGTATGCCCATCACCGTGACGATCCAAAACCATGAGAACCCCATTGTTGAAGGTTTTGGAATCGGGTTCCGGACACGCATCTTTGGTTATTTCGTAAGACTTGACTTTGCACGGGGTGTGGAGGATGGTGTGGTCCTTCCACGCATTACCTACTTATCGCTTTCACAGGATTTTTGATCCGCCTTCAGACGATGAAAAAACGTGCTATGGATACTACTTCTCTCTTGCTCCTGCTGCTTATCGGTCTTGCTTCGGGCATCCTGAGCGGAATGGTTGGAATTGGCGGGGGCCTTATCATTGTTCCTGCCCTGGTGCTTTTTCTGGGTTATTCGCAGCTCAATGCACAGGGAACTTCACTGGCTGTATTGCTCCTTCCTGCAGGTTTTTTGGCGGTCATGAATTATTATAAGGGAGGGTATGTGAACATTCCTTCTACGCTTGTTATTGCGGCGACTTTTGTAGTTGGAGGCTATATCGGATCGAAGATCAGCATCTCGCTCGATCAGCAAACAGTGAAGAAAGTGTTTGCCTCCTTCTTGCTGCTCGTAAGCCTGAAAATGTTTTTTGGAAAATAACGTGGAACAGATACTCTCCGCCATCCGGCAACGTGCTTCACAACTTCTTCCCGAACTTATTGTTGTCAGACGGCACCTGCATCGCCATCCCGAACTTTCGTTCGAGGAGTATAAAACAGCAGCCTATGTTGCGTCCATACTGACAGGCTATGGCATCTCCTTTCAAACAGGTATTGTAGAGACCGGTATTGTGGCCGAAATCAAAGGACGTAATCCGGATGTTCGGACCATCGCACTCCGTGCCGATCTGGATGCCCTGCCTATTCTGGAAAAAAACAACCTTGATTATTGCTCCGTAAACCCGGGGGTGATGCATGCTTGCGGTCATGACGTTCATACCGCCTCCTTGCTCGGCGCTGCACGCATTCTTCAGGAATTAAGGGAGAGCTTTGAAGGAACGGTACGTCTTATTTTTCAACCGGGAGAGGAAAAACTTCCGGGTGGTGCATCGCTGATGATCAAGGCCGGAGTTCTCGAAAATCCGGTACCGGCCTCCATTATTGCCCAGCATGTTTTCCCTTCTATGGAAACAGGTAAGGTGGGTTTCCGTAAAGGTATGTATATGGCCTCGACAGATGAGCTCTATGTTACTGTCGTAGGCAAAGGCGGTCACGCCGCTATGCCTGCTGATTATAATAACCCGATTCTAATTGCAGCCGAAATAGTAAGCACGCTCCAAGATGTATTTGGAAAGGATATCCCGGCCCCCTCTGTTCTTGCGTTTGGCAGGTTTATTGCCAATGGCGCCACCAATGTCATTCCGGCTGAGGTAAAGATTGAAGGTACGTTCAGGACGATGAACGAAGCCTGGAGGAAGGAAGCCCACTCGAAAATGGTGTCCATAGCCGAAACAATAGCTATGAAGCGGGGAGGAGCCTGTATCTTCGAGGTCAGGGCAGGCTATCCATATCTGGCAAACGATGAAGCAACGACAGCCAGGGCAATCGGGTATGCACAACAATACCTGGGCGAGGAAAATGTGGAAGAGCTTCCGCTCCGTATGACCGGCGAAGACTTTGCCTTTTATTCGCACCACGTTCCTGCCTGTTTTTACAGACTGGGTACCGGAAATAAATCAAAAGGCATTACATCGGGTGTGCATACAGATACGTTTGACATCGATGAAAATGCACTGGCCGTCGGAATGGGGCTTATGGCCTGGACGGCCTGGAATGAATTGAACCGAACGGAATGACAACTACTGTGAAAGAAAAGAAAACGATCATACCTCCCGATGGAAGCGTGCTCCCATTGATGGAAGAGTTTTATACGATACAGGGCGAAGGCTACCATTCGGGCAAAGCCGCCTATTTTATCCGCGTAGGAGGATGTGATGTAGGTTGCCATTGGTGCGACGTGAAAGAAAGCTGGGATGCGGCTCTGCACCCGCCCACTGCCGTAGATGAAATCATTGCACATGCAGCAGCCTATCCTGCCAAGGCGGTGGTGGTGACCGGTGGAGAACCTGCCATGTACCCCTTGCAATGCCTCACCGAAGGATTAAAGAAAAAGGGCATTGCAACATTCCTCGAAACATCAGGCGCCTATCCGATAACAGGAACCTGGGATTGGATCTGTCTTTCTCCCAAAAAGACCTCCGCTCCGCTGCCTGAATGTCTTCAGAAGGCCGATGAGCTCAAAGTGATTGTACACAACAAACACGACCTGGAATGGGGCGAGACGTATGCTGCGCTCGTACGGACGGGATGCAAACTTTTCTTGCAGCCAGAGTGGAGCAAGGCCGCCGAAATGATGCCGATTATTGTTGAATATGTCATGAACCACCCGAAATGGAATGTTTCTTTGCAGACCCATAAATACATGCATATTCCTTAGACCAGGATCCGGTTTTTGTCATTTTATTTTTCAAATCCAAGCTTTTATGAAGAAAAATGGTTTTCTCTTTCTCTTTCTCTTTCTCTTTCTTTCTTCCTATGCGCAGACAGCGCTTCCAGGCAAGTATTCGACCATGAATGAAAAGGCGATCCACTACTTTGAAAATGCCTTAAAGGATTACAAAACAGGAAACGACAAAGATGCCCTCGGACTGCTCGATGAGGCAGAGAAAAAAGACCCCGATTTTTCGGAAGTATATGAACTCCGGGCAAATATTTTTGTGGACCACCGGGAATTTGACAAAGCCATCGAACAATACAAAAAGGTTTTTGAACATAACCCCCGGCCTCACTGGGAATCTTTTTATGCCTGTGCAAATATCGAGTTGAAAAGGGGGCACTATGAAGACAGCAAGACTCATTTCGAAAAATACCTGTCGGCCCCATACCTCGATCCCGATATGGAATTGGTTGCCCGAAAAAACCTGATCAATTGCAAGTTTGCCATTGATGCCATGCAGCACCCGGTTGATTTTAAACCGGTGAACATGGGGCCAAACATCAATACAAAGGCCCATGAATATTTTCCGGCCATCACCGTGGATGGAAAGAAGTTCCTGTTCACACGAAATTTCAGGACTTCGGGATCAGATTCGCAGGAAGATTTTTATTGCAGCGAGAAAAAGGACAGCGTTTGGCAGCCGGCGCTGCCGGTGAGTGAAGTGAATACCCCTTACAACGAAGGTGCCCCGGCATTCTCGGCCGATGGAAAGATCATGTTCTTTGCCGCCTGTTCGGAAGGACGAAGTGAGCTGGATTACGGACCTACCCGGCGCGGGTATGGAAGCTGCGATATTTTTTATTCCGTGCTCGTCAATGGTCATTGGTCAAAACCCCAGAATGTGGGCCCTCCGGTTTGTACGGCAGATTGGGAAAGCCAGCCTTCGTTTTCTTCGGACGGCAAATCGCTTTACTTCATCCGGGGGCATATTGCCAAAGACCACAGCACACACGACAAGTTTATCTACGTTTCTCATATCAACGAGAACGGTGAGTTTTCGGTTCCTGTTAAACTGAATGATAAGATCAATACTCCCGGTCAGAAAGAAAGCGTGTTTATCCATCCCGACAACATGACCCTGTATTTTTCGTCCGATGGGCTGCCTGGCATGGGCGGTCTTGATATTTATGTCAGCAAACGCCAGCCTGATGGAGATTGGGGCGAACCGGTTAACCTCGGCTATCCAATAAATACGTTTGGTGATGAAAACAGCATCATGGCCGACCCGAACGGAAAGATTGCCTATTTCGCATCCGAACGCCCGGGAGGGTTTGGAGGATTGGATTTTTATTATTTCGACCTGCCGCCCAATGCCCGCCCCGAACTGATCACCTATTTAAAGGGAAAAGTGTACGATGCAGTTTCAAAAAAGCCGCTGGAAGCAAGCTTTGAACTGATCGACCTCTCTACACAAAAATCAATCTATACCTCCTTGTCAGAACGGAGCAGCGGAGAATTCTTTATGACGCTTACCTCAAATAAAGACTATGCCCTGAACGTTTCCAAACCCGGCTATCTTTTTTACTCAGGTAATTTTTCGATGAGTTCGGCAACAGACAAAACAAAACCTTTTTTGATGGATGTTCCTCTTCAACCCATCGATACCGGAAAAGTGGAGCCCCTTAAAAATGTGTTTTTCGATACCGACAAGTCCGATCTCCGGCCGGAGTCGAAGGCTGAACTCGATAAACTGCTTGCCTTTCTGAGTTCAAACAAAACCCTTAAAATTCAGTTGCGCGGTCATACCGATAATGTGGGCGATAAAAAGAAAAACCAGCTTCTTTCCGAAAACCGGGCGAAGGCCGTGTATGCCTACCTCGTTGGTAATGGCATTATAAAAGAGCGTTTAACCTATAAAGGTTTTGGCGATACCCAGCCCCAGGTTCCCAATGACACACCCGAACACCGGCAAATAAACCGGAGGACGGAATATAAGATTGTAGGGAAATAAGCGCCCTTCGAAATTCTGCTTCCATTACTTATTAACTGAATCTTCGTGGGTTAAAGGAATGTAGTTTCGCGAAAGCCACGTAGATTCAGTTATACTGCGGCTTCCAATCCTAAAAATCAAATGGCAGCATTATAGCTCCCAGTATAAGAATCTTTATAGGAGGTAAAAAAACAGGGTCCATGTCAAGCTGGGGGGCAGAGATCGAATGACTGCTGCATGTTGGTCCAGCCAGAGACATGTTTCCCCGAGGTTCCCGACATGTTTCCTAAGCTTCCCGACACATTCCCTCAGGTTCCTTACACGTTCCCTGAGGTTCCCGACACATTCCCTAAGGTTCCTTACACGGTCCCTGAGGTTCCCGACATGTTCCCTTAGTTTCCCGACACGTTCCCCGAGCTTCCCGACATGTTTACTAAGCTTCCCGACATGTTCCCCAAGGTTCCCGACATGTTTACTAAGCTTCCCGACATGTTCCCCAAGCTTCCCGACATGTTTACTAAGCTTCCCGACATGTTCCCCGAGCTTCCCGACATGTTTACTAAGCTTCCCGACATGTTCCCTGAGGTTCCCGACACGTTCCCCAGGGTTCCCGACATGTTTACTAAGCTTCCCGACATGTTCCCCAAGCTTCCCGACATGTTCACTAAGGTTCCCGACATGTTCCCCAAGCTTCCCGACATGTTCCCCAAGCTTCCCGACATGTTTACTAAGCTTCCCGACATGTTCCCTTAGTTTCCCGACATGTTCCCCAAGATTCCCGACATGTTCCCTTAGTTTCCCGACATGTTCCCTAAGCTTCCCGACATGTTCCCCAGGGTTCCCGACATGTTCCCCAGGGTTCCCGACATGTTCCCCGAGGTTCCCGATACTTTCCCTCTGGTTCCTTATCAAGGCTACGTGATGCCTTTGCAAGGTTGTAAGCTGCCCTCTAATGTTCCTGATACATTCCCTAAGGTTCCATTCCTGTTCCGACAGATTTCCGAACGTTTCGTACCGGAATGAGGAGTATCAAACGTTTTTTATCGAGAGTCTATGCAATAAACCGGGATTTTGGAAAAGCCGTGTAACAGACTAATGCAACGTGCGTTAAGCTTTGTGTGTGTCCCGATAGTCATCGGGATGGGTTATCCCGCGGGTTCGTTGTGCTGCCGGCCTTTTGAGCACGAAAGCCTGCTACGAATGCAGCATGCGTGATAAAACAGGTTACTCCCCGGAAAGTGACGTTGACCCAAAAAATAAGTTTATTCATTGTAGTTTATAACGTAAACTAATTTACATTTGTGTCATCCCATTCAGACGGCACCAATGAAAAAGCATGCACTGACCAGCGCAATCTCTTTGTTTATATTGCTCGTAGGGGCAAAAGCCCAGACAAAAATATCAGGCAGGGTACTCGATGTCTCCAAACACCCCGTAGTGGGGGCCAATATTTTTATCAAAGACAGTTATGATGGAGCAACCACCCCGTCAGACGGAACTTTTACATTCACAGCGTCAGACACAGGAAAGGCGATGCTGGTGGCCAGCCTGATCACCTTCGAAAAACTTGAAACCCCAGTTGTGCTTGCGGGAAAGGATATCGTTCTTACGCTTATCCTCAAGGAAGCTGTCAACCAACTCCAGACCGTCGTCATTTCTGCCGGAACAATAGAAGCAAGCGATGAGAAAAAAGTAACGATCCTGAAGCCACTCGATATTGTTACTACAGCGGGGGCGCAAGGCGATATCACCGGCGCTTTGAAAACGTTGCCTGGCACCCAACAGGTTGGCGAATCAACAGGTCTGTTTGTTCGTGGGGGTACAGGAAATGAAACCAAGACATTTATTGACGGTATGGTGGTGGCAAACCCATACTTCAGCGGATTGCCCGATGTTGCCGCCCGCGGACGTTTTTCCCCTTTTCTTTTCAAAGGCACGATATTCAGCACGGGCGGTTATTCGGCCCAGTATGGTCAGGCCATGTCATCGGCCCTGGTGCTTGAAACCCAAGACCTGCCCGACCGGTCGTCGGCCTCGGCTGCGTTATCTTCGGTAGGCGTTGGTGCAGGGATCAACAAATTATCGAAAGACAGTACGGCCGCACTAGGAGGTGACCTTAATTACACCAACCTCGGCCCCTATTACAACCTGGTGCCCCAGGATGTAAAATGGGATGTTACTCCTGTATTTGAGGGAGGATCTCTGTTTTTCAGGAAGAAAGTGGATGACACAGGCATGCTCAAATTTTACGGATATACCAATTACAGTCAACTGGGTTTATCACGCCCCAACCTCGACAGCACCAACGGGTATCAAGACCATTTTGTCATGACCAATCACAACTATTATACAAACCTGACCTACCGTGATAATCTCAGCGGATCGTGGAAGTATTATCTGGGCGCGTCATACAGCTACAATCAGGATGATTTGAAACCCGATAACCTGCAAATTGTAAATACCAACGAACTGTCACAGGGCAAGGTGCTGCTCACACATAGCCTCGGAAGTCTTTCCTTGCTAAGGTTTGGAGGGGAGTTTCAGGATAACAGGGATGAAAGCGATTATTCGTCGCCTGCCTATAGCTATAAATACAAAATTGTAGACGATTATACCGCAGGGATCCTGGAAACAGATATTTTCATCACTCCCAAAATCGTCGCCCGGTTGGGCGCCCGGTATGAATACAGTTCACTCCAGGAGAAAGCGAACATGGCCCCGCGTACTTCTGTTGCCTTCAAGACCGGGAAAAACAGTCAGATTTCCTTGGCCTACGGCGAATTTTACGAACGCCCGGAAACCCGTTATCTGCTTGAAAAACCTTCGCTGAACTATGAGCGGGCTACACATTACATCATCAATTACCAGATCGTACAGGAACTCCGCACCTTCCGCATCGAAGCCTATTATAAACAATACCAAAATCTGGTGACAACGCTGCCAACGAATCTTCAGTTTCCGGCCGATTCGCTTCACAACAACGGAGGCGGATATGCCCAGGGAATTGACGTTTTTTGGCGTGATAAAAAAACGTTTCACAACTGGGATTACTGGATTTCGTATTCCTACCTTGATACCAAACGCCAATACCTGAACTACCCCGAACTGGCCCAGCCAATCTTTGCTGCACCGCATACGGCATCACTGGTAGTGAAACGATTTATACCTTCACTGCTCATTAATCTGGGTGCAACCTATACCTATGCCAGCGGACGCCCCTATTACAACCCGAACAACCCTGTTTTTCTGGGCGATCGTACTCCCGATTACAATAAGCTGGGTTTTACAGCCAGCTATGTACGTAAATACGGGAATGCATTCAGCGTATTCGTGATCGGGGTGGATAATGTACTGGGAACGGATAATATATACGGTTACCGCTATTCGACCAATGGCGAAGTGCGTGCCCCTGTCACCGCAACAGCAGCCCGAATGTTTTTTGTTGGGATATTTCTCAGCTTTGGGATCGACCGGACACAAGATGTGCTGAACAATAATTAACCAATAAATTTTTTTCATACCTCGGTTTAAAACCCATAAAACGCAGCATAAACCTAACAGACACGAACATGAACAAATTGAAATACATTTCAATCCTTTTTTTCTTTGCCTTGCAGGCAACTGCCCAGAACAAGAAGTTTACGGCTGCTATGGAAAAAAACCTGCATGCTATGGATACGTGTAAATCCATTGCATCCTATCAGCAAATTGCCAATGCATTCGAGCGGGTTTCGAATGCCGAGAAGAAGGAATGGCTGGCCCCATATTATACTTCGCTTTGTAATGCTTTTATGGCAAGCATGTCTACAGGTGATAAGATCGATGTTTACTGCGACATCGCCGACAAATATGCTGCTACGGCCGATTCGCTCAGCCCAAAAAATTCTGAGATCTGTGCCTTGAAATCACTGATCTGTTCTCAGCGTATCAGTGTGAACCCCATGCTCAGGGGGGCCAAGTTTGGAGGCAAATCGGCAGAATGGAACACAAAATCAAAAGAGCTGGATCCTACCAATCCACGTCCATATCTGTTACAGGCCCAGGGTAAATTTTATACCCCTGCTCAGTTCGGCGGAGGGAAGGACAAAGCGCTTCCGCTGATCGAAGAAGCCGTGAAAAAATATGAAAGCTTTAAGCCGGCGAGCACCATTCACCCCAACTGGGGCAAGGAACGAGCACAGTATATTTTAGATGAATGTCAAAAAAAATAAGCGCCTTTTATCGAAACGGGAATTGAATGCATTGTTCAAGTGCTGAAGGACAAGCAGTGAAACACATTAACACGCATGAAGATGGATGCCAACGAAGATGAATTAACCCGGGCACAGAGTCTGCAGATCATTTCAGAGATGATTGCTGCCGCGAAATCAGAGATCAATGATAACGGCTTTTTCTTCCTGCTTTGGGGGTGACTCGTATTTTGCGCAAGCCTGGCCCAATATGTCTTGTTATTTGGTTTGCACTCGCCGTTCAACTGGCTTCCCTGGGCATTACTAATGCCAGGAGGGGCCGTCGTTTCTGCAGTGTATGGAAGAAATCAGCAAAAAAAGAAGAAGGTGAAAACCTTTCTCGATCAATTTATGCGTTTTGCCTTGGTTTCATTCCTGGTTTCGCTCAGCACTGTTCTGTTTTTTATGATCCGTTTAAATTCACCAGCCATTGGATACCCGCTCATCATGATGGTGTACGGAGCCTGGTTGTTTATTTCGGGCGGGGCCTTGAAGTTCAGGCCTCTGTTGATCGGGGGATGTATCAATTGGGCGCTCTCGCTCTGTTCCATGTTTGTTGTTTTTCAATGGCAACTGCTGATCCTTGCACTGGCGGTACTGCTTGGATACATTATTCCCGGGCACATGCTCCGGGCCGGATATAAAAAGGGATGAGCACCTTCAACGACCTTGACCCGGTTTTGCACTCCCAGCTCAGGCTGGCGGTTATGTCCTTGCTTATATCCGTGAAAGAAGCTGATTTCAGCTGGCTAAAGGAAAAAACAAATGCTACGGCCGGTAACCTGAGTGTGCAGATCAATAAGCTGAAGGATGCAGGCTACATTGATGTGCAAAAGAAATTTCGTGACAATTATCCCCTCACCACTTGTAAGGTTACCCGCAAGGGAACCGATGCGTTCGACATTTATGTAAAGAATCTCAAAAAATACCTCCTCTATAACTCGGGTAAGCATTGAAAGTCAGATATTTGACTTTCAATCAGGTGTTTTACGTACAGCCGGGGAAGTGAGTAGAGGTGTTCCATCTATGGATGCACATCTTCTCTTTCTCTCTATAGATGCAGGCACTCCGTTTATAGATGCATATCTTCTCTCTATAAATGCAGGTACTCCGTCTATAGATACACATCTTCTCCCTATAGATACACGTGCTCCGTCTATAGATGCACATCCTCCATCCATAGATGCAGTACCTCCATCTACAGAAGCAGATCGTCCATTCACATTGATCCCGCATCATGCATTAGAGACACGCCTTCACGCTCAAAAGGCCATCAGCGCTGCCGCCCAGCGGGATAACCCGTCTCCCGATGTCTGTCGGGACGCACACAAGCTTAACGCACTTTGCATTAGCCTGTTACACGGCTAATGCAAAACCCCGGTTTATAAAAGGAGTTCTCAGGGTGGTTCTATTTTCTCAGGCTAGGTCCCTGTTTCCATGAAAGCATGGAAATGGAGAGCCAAAATGCATGCACATCTGGTAACTGCTGATATAGTGTCGGAAAGAGTATGAACCAATAATTTTCACGTATACGAGAGATGTTTTGTACTTTTGAATAAGAAACAGTAGCCATGTCAGAGCAAACCATCAGGAGAAATTTTCTGGAAGCACAAACTATTCTTGCCGCTTTCATAAACGATAGTACGAATATTCAGAAAATAGCTCAAGCAGGTTTGTTGCTGGTTGGTTCGATCCGCGGAGGCGGAAAGATTATCTCCTGTGGTAATGGCGGTTCTATGTGCGATGCCATGCATTTTGCAGAAGAATTGAGCGGAAAATTCAGGTCAGACAGGCTGGCATTGCCCGCCGTATCAATCTCTGATCCATCGCATCTTTCCTGTGTCGGGAATGATTATGGATATGAATTTGTTTTTTCCAGATATATCGAAGCGCTTGGTAAAAATGGAGATGTATTGCTTGCTATCTCATCGAGTGGAAATTCAAAAAATGTAATCCGTGCCATGACTTCAGCCAGGGAAAAAGGAATGAAAGTCGTTGGGTTGACCGGAAAAGACGGTGGGCAGATGGCGGCGCTATGTGATATAGAGATACGCGCCCCGCATTCTTCCTTTGCTGACCGGGCACAGGAAATCCATATCAAAGTGATACATTCCCTGATTCATTTTGTTGAATTGAATATTTCTGCAACCTAAGCAGCGGAGCCGAAACAGCGCTTCTATTCATTGAATTGGTTTTGTCAGAAACCGGATCCTTTTCTTCTCGTCAACATGGATTCCGTTCTGTATCTTTTATTCTCAGGCCATGTTAGTCAAGACTTTTGGAAGCGCCGTATACGGCATCAATGCAACCACGGTAACAGTGGAAGTCAATATTGCCGACGGCATTAATTTCTTTATCGTTGGTCTTCCCGACAGCGCTATCAAAGAGAGTCAGCAACGGATCGATGCCGCGCTTAAAAATAATGGATATAAAATCCCTGGGAAAGCCATCACCATCAATATGGCCCCGGCTGACATCCGAAAGGAAGGATCTGCGTACGATCTCACTATTGCCATTGGGATGTTGGCCGCTTCCAACAACCTCAACCCCGAAGCGATCGGAAATTTTGTCATCATGGGCGAACTCTCCCTGGATGGAGGCATTCAGCCGGTCAAAGGGGTCTTGCCCATAGCCATTCAGGCTGCGAAAGAGGGTTTTCAAGGAATGATATTGCCCGAACAGAACAGCCGGGAAGCGGCCGTTGTCAAAGGCCTTGATGTATACGGGGCAAGACATCTGCGGGAAGTGATTCAATTTTTTGATCAAAAAACGGGTCTGGAAAAAACAGAGATAAGCCTTGAAGAGGCATTTTATCATAAGCTCGGTGTTTCAGAACTTGATTTTGAGGATGTAAGGGGACAGGAAAATATTAAACGTGCTTTGGAAGTAGCGGCAGCCGGAGGACATAATCTGATCCTGATCGGGCCTCCTGGCGCCGGTAAAACCATGCTGGCAAAACGTCTTCCTACAATTCTGCCCCCTATGACCATGAATGAGGCCCTGGAGACAACAAAAATACATTCGGTAGCAGGCAAGATGGGGAAAAATGGTGGGTTGGTGACGATGCGCCCGTTCCGTTCACCACATCACACCATTAGCGATGTTGCGCTTGTTGGTGGAGGGGGCGTTCCGCAGCCAGGTGAAATCTCCCTGGCTCACAATGGTGTATTGTTTCTGGACGAACTGCCCGAGTTTAAACGTACCGTGCTTGAGGTAATGAGGCAACCGCTTGAAGAACGATTGATACACATTGCCCGTGCCAAGGCATCGGTCGAATATCCTGCAAGCTTTATGCTGGTTGCTTCGATGAACCCCTGTCCTTGCGGGTTCTATAATCATCCCGATAAAAAATGTGTCTGCGCGCCAGGCATGGTGCAGAAATACCTGAACAAAATTTCCGGGCCATTGCTCGATCGGATCGATATTCACATAGAGGTTACCCCTGTTCCGTTCAAAGAACTATCGGGCGAACGCAAATCTGAAAAGAGCGAGGCTGTACGCACCCGAGTCATTGCCGCCCGAAAAATCCAGGAAGAGCGGTTCAGGGAGAAGGAGGGAGTTTACTGCAATGCCCAGATGAGCAGCAAACAGCTGCAGGAAATTTGTCTAATTGATCCTGAAGGACAACAGATGCTGAAAACGGCAATGGAAAAAGTCGGACTCTCTGCCAGGGCGTACGACCGGATATTAAAAGTAGCCAGGACCGTTGCCGATCTGGAGCACTCGGAAGCCATCAGGCCGGCCCATCTCGGTGAAGCAATTCAATACCGGAGTTTGGATAGGGATGGTTGGGCGGGGTAGTCTTGATGAATGCGACAGGGGTATCGGGTCTAAACTTTAAGGATTTGCTGTCTAAAGTCATCCGACCAGGCTGCTTTATGGCGTTTGATGTTCAAACTACCCTTTGTTTTGTCTAGTTTCAGAAGATTTAGAGCAATACGCCTTATGACCGAAAGATTTTGATCAGCATCTCCGTTTGAGTGGGAAGGCCAATTCCGAATGACTTCAAATGCGGGATAAATCCAACATGAACAGTAGAAACGCAGTGCGCTACTGTTCAGTGCGTTTGAATTTTGTGCAGTCCCGATAGTCATCGGAATGGGTAATCCCGCGGGTTCGTTGTGCTGCCGGCCTTTTGAGCGCGAAAGCCTGCTACGAATGCAGAATGCGTGATAAAACAGGTTACTCCCCGAAAAATGACTTTGACCCAGTCAAATCCTTTCGTCTATCAAAAAAGGAATGTTTTTAGGAAAACTAGTTTAGGATTTTGTTACAAAATAGTTGTCAGAATCCCCTCGTAATACTGCAAAAAATCAAGGATCCTGTTTGATATATTAAACGTTCGCTCCACCTTTTCTCTGTTAATTTTAAGATATCCAAACGACTGAATGTCCTTCATTCTTTGGGCAAAACAATCAATATCGTTTTCGTTCACCAGAAACCCGTTCACCCCATCTTCAACAAGCTCCGGAATCCCTGCGTGCCATGTCGAAATAACAGGCAGCTCCATGGCCATCGCTTCCGAGACCGCTGTTGGGATACCCTCCGTTCTTCCGTCAATAGTCCGGCTATGCTGAACAAAGCAGTTGGCCTGGATCATCAGCTCCCTTGATTGAGCAGGAGTCACCCAATTGCGAAATTCTACCTGTTTTGCGATTCCAAGTTCTGATGGTAATTTTCGCATGGCCATACAGGAGGGGTCATCATCCCCTCCGGCAAAGATTAGCTTAAATTGTTCGGGATTCGTGACAGTGTCAAGCAGGTGTTTAAAGGCGCGTATGGCAACTTCCTGCCCTTTGCGATATGAAAATGACGCAATTTGTAAAAAAATAAATTCTTGATTGTTGGGATAAGTACCTTGACGATCGAAAAAAATGAGGTTTACGCCAGTATGTATCACTCGGTTTTCTTTAAAATAGATATTTTTAGCTTCCAGGTTGTCTTTAAGAAATTGCGTGTTGCAGGTTGCGTAGACACCTGGCCTCTTACTAAGTTTTATTAATTTGCTGACATAACAAGCGCGTTGAAGATGATAGGAGGCGTCATATCCCAGAAAATTGATCACAATCGGTATTTTTTGATGGCTTTTGTTGAGATTTTCAGTCAACATTAATGCCTCAATCCCAAAATTGCATTGTATTAAATCCGGGTGAAAGGCCTCAATAATTTCATTTACTGCCTTTGCAAATGGTCTGTTTTTCGTGCTCATGTACCAACCCCTGGTCTCCAGAATCCAGAGCAATTTTCTTCGGATTGGGTTCTGTTGAAAAGGTACAATGGCAACATCTCGATACCGAAAGGTTCCGACGGGATCAATCTCTATACTCAGGTGTTTGACTGTATGGTGTTCTGCCAGGCCTAGAAGATCATTTTGTATAAATGTTGTTGTCGGTCCGCCAAAGCTTTTACTGAACATCAATATTTTCATTGCTTTTAAGCTTGATTGAAAGTTATTTAGGCCCCTTCTTAATCCTCTAAGCTGATTGAACAGGTAAGCGATATGCTGAAGATTCAGATGCAAGCATTACATAGGATGATTACTTCAAGTTTTCCTGTTAGAGCATAGCAAATTCGTGTGAAATGCCTCCTGTGTCATAGGTAATCGTTTGGAGTAGGCTTACCACCTCATTTTTTGCCACTTCAGGCGGGCCAGAAGCACTTATACTCGAAGATACCTACATCAGCCGATTTATTTCCAATTACCAACTTGTCTACAGTCAAAAATCGAGGTTAAATTAGCAATTATTCACTGGTTAAGGTAAAATCTCAAACGTGCTGTAACAGGATTAGATGGCATTAATTTCAGGATTTTGCAGTTTAGGGAGCCCCCAGAGCCGATTTTTAATGCTTCTTGGAATGTCTTCCACGGTTATCTGGGATCTTTTTAAGATCTTAGAGACGACAACTGGGATTGTTTCTTCAACGATGCCTATTTGTTGAAGGGGCAATTTACTCCTATTTTTCGTGTGTTTTCAGCTTCTCCTTTCTGCTTTCGAGCACCAATTCTTGGTGCGCCCTGGAAAACGAGTTTGTCAATACCTGGATTTTCTATATTTTTGAATACCTAACCACACCTACTCTTATGCTCACAGTTATCATTACCGGGTCTGCCGGTTTAATCGGAAGTGAAGCGGTCAAGTTCTTTCACAAGCAAGGCTTTCGGGTAATTGGAATCGACAACGACATGCGCCGGTATTTTTTCGGAAATGAAGCGAGTACATTGAAAAACAAGGCCAGGTTTGAAGCTGAATTTTCAAATTATGTTCATTATAATGTTGACATCAGGGAGCAGCAGGCAATCGATACCATTTTCTCCAAATACGGTTCCGATATTACCTGTGTCATACATACTGCAGCTCAACCCTCGCACGATTGGGCCGCCCGCGAACCAATCACCGACTTTACTGTAAATGCAAATGGTACCCTGAATGTGCTGGAAGCGACCCGAAAATATTGCCCCCTTTCGGTGTTTATTTTTACCAGCACCAACAAAGTCTATGGCGATACGCCCAACCACCTGCCCCTGGTTGAACTTGAAACGCGCTGGGAAGTTGATCCGGGTCACCCATTTTATAAACATGGCATTGACGAAAGCATGAGTATTGATAACTCCAAGCATAGTTTATTTGGAGCAAGCAAGGTTGCGGCAGATATACTCGTTCAGGAATACGGCAAATATTTTGGAATGAAGACCGGTGTTTTTCGTGGAGGCTGTTTGACCGGACCCGCCCATCACGGTGCCGAGCTTCATGGGTTCCTGGCCTATCTTATTAAATGTGCCGTGCATAGCCGGCCCTATACCGTTTTCGGGTATAAAGGGAAACAGGTACGCGACAATATTCATAGTTTCGATCTTATTCAGGCATTCTGGCTGTTCTATCAGAATCCGCGTCAAGGGGAGGCATACAATATGGGTGGTTCCCGCCATTCCAACATTTCCATGCTCGAGGCAATCGGGGTCATTGAGCGTACGGCCGGTTACACCTTAAACTATTCAATCAGCCCCGATGCCAGAGTGGGCGATCACATCTGGTATGTGAGCGATGTCGGTAAGTTCAGAACCCATTTTCCTGCTTTTGAGTTTACTTATTCCATCGAACAGACCATCGGAGAGATGATCAAGGCTGCAGAAAATGATAAGCTCCTGCCTGCATGATCCTCGTCCGGTTTACAGGTGGGTTAGGCAATCAGATGTTTCAATATGCACTTGGAATGCAGCTTGCCATTAAAAACGGCACCGAGTTGAAAATTGATACAACCTTTTTGCTGGATCGGACCGCCCCCCACGAAATCGTTACCCACCGCGAACTGGATATCGACATCTTTCAGCTGAACCTGCAGCAAGCTTCTTCAACGGAAATCTGGAACTTCAACGGCCGCTCCTATGCTCATTTTCCCGGTAAAATCTATAACCGGTTAACCTGGCTGCTCTACCGGAAGAAGAAGTTAATCGTCGAAAAACAGCGAAGGTTTCAGCCCGAAATTCTACGTACTCCCGACAACAGATGTTTGGTGGGAGCCTGGCAGAGCGAGAAATATTTTAAAGATATAAGTGATAGGGTGAAAGCCCAATATACGTTTAAAAACGTGCTTTCCGGCAAGGCCTTTGACCTTGCACAGGAAATCAGCCGGGGCCATTCGCTGTGTGTGAATGTCAGAAGGGGTGATTATGTAACCAGTCCGGTTTATAGCAAGGTCCTGGGGGCAATGCCACTCGGCTATTTCTCAGATGCGTTAACGCTCATGCGAACAAAACAACCCATCGACCATATTTTTATTTTTTCCGACGACATTGCCTGGTGCCAGGCTAATCTGCGTTTTGATGAAAAGACGACGATCGTTCAACATGATGTTGCGGGTCCGAAGTTTAGTACATATCTCCAGCTCATGAGTCTGTGCAAGCATTTCATTATCCCCAATTCAAGCTTCGGATGGTGGGCTGCATGGCTCGGTGCCGACCCGGATAAAACGGTAGTTGCTCCTTTAAACTGGTTTAAAGATCCTTCCTACGATTCTACCGATCTTGTGCCCGATGAATGGCTCAGAATATAGATCCTTCATTTTTTAACTGGCTCACATGTACAGCCATATCAGGATACTGCCGATTTGAATGGGCGGAAGGCTGTTACCTGTTCCTTTTGTTCCCAGGACGAAGAGGGTATTTACAAGATAATTTCCCTGCCTCTTCTGTGCCTGGGTAAATCTTCAGCAGAATCGTTTCAGGATCTCCCCTACCCGGGTTACTTCGGCAGCAGGCAAACAGGCCTCGGAGGAAATTTCGAGTAATTGGGGTGCCTGGAGCTGGAACCATGGAAACAGATGAAAAAATTCTTTCCCGGTTTCCAGACTGGGGTACAGCGAAAACCAGGCGACCTGGTTGTTTGTCAGATACGCCTTCAATTTGTTTACCCCTCCTTTGCTTTTCAGAACAAGCTTGAAATGAAGACCATCCCTTGCCTCAAAAGCTAGTTCCAGCAACGGGTTTTGTGCGATGGCATCAGCCAGGACTGTATAGTTTGCCCTGCGTGTCTCTTTACTATCGCCCGAAGCCAGCATGCTTGTCCACGCCGCTTTTTTCTGAAAAGCGGTCATGCGCTGTATGCTCGTCGGTTCAGGTATCAGGCTGAGTAGTTTCTCCGTTAATTTGTCCCAGCGCGTATAGTTGTATCCGTAGATTCTCGACTTTAAGAACAGTCGGCTTCGGAGTGTTTGCACCGAAATCGGGGCCGGTTCAGGCAGGTTTGCAGGGTAGCTGCCAGGGTCTATGCCTTCGATCAATCCACCCTGTGCGGCTGTAGTCGACTTGCCGGGCCCAAATGAATAAACAATGCCGGCGCTGTATGTGAACGCAGCTGTGTTGATGCCATAACTTTGTGCGGCATCATGCAAGAGAAAAATGGATTTTGATTCGCAAAACTTCATGACGGCCTCTGTGTCTGGATGTATAAACCCATACAAATGAACTAGAATGACGGCGCTAACCGCATCAGTATAGGCGGTAAGGAGATGGTAGTCTGCCCAGAAGCTGCCGTCATTTTTGAGATCCAGGTATACCGGGGTGAATCCTTCGGCGAGGACAGCCTGCTTTAAAGAATCGCACACATAAACTGGAAGTGCCACCCGGCTGCCCGACTTGAGTGAATAGCTTCGAAGCAACAAACGGATTGCATTCGCTCCGCTGTTCACCGTAAAAGGAAGAGAAGGGATGGGGTGTCCCCGAAAATCTGTGCTGCGAAGGAGAGATGGAAAATAGTAACTCATTCCAATCTGTTTGGCGTTGATAGTTCGTGTCGGTTTTGTTTCCCGAACATCATAATAAAGATACTCAAAATCGGAGATTGACTCATGCGGGCCCTGTCAACATTCGAAACGGTTCTGGAATGAAAAATCCGAAAGAGAAACTGCTTGGGTATTTCTCATTCGGATTTTTGAAGCGTGTTGCGACAAATGGTTATTTTCCACCTAACGTAAAATGGACCCCGATCGTAAATCCATACGAACTGAAAGGGATATGGAAGCTGGGGGCTCCATAGGGTGTACCTGGTGTTGCCGGGCCTCCGGAAGTGGAAGTAAAGGTTGAAGAGTAGGTTGTCTGTGTTTCGTTTACAGTCATTTTAGGCAGGTTGTCGGAACCATTGGTGGTAGATGTTGTCAGGACGCCTTTATCGGGCGAAAAATCCTGGTAGTTGCCGGCAAGCTCGGCAAAGATCCCGAGCTTTTCTGTGAGCAGGTAATTTACTCCGACTGCTCCATGAAAACCGAAACTGATGCCCCCGTTATAGGTGAGGATATTGACATCATCCGAATTAGGCTGTGGAGCAGGAGGTGTACCTGTGGACTGTGAGTTGGCATACGAAGTGATATCTTCAGAATTCTTTGTGAATTTTCCTGCCACACCGATGATTAAACCTACAACAGCATAGGGATGAATTTTTGCTTCTCCGCATTGTAAACGCAGTGAAGGAGTAAGTCTAAGCATCGAACCCTTTACGATAACAGTTGTAATACTGGTTGAAGTTTCTGTAACGGTGGGTTGAAAGCTCCCGGAAGAGATATTGGTTTGATCATTTTCCTCCGTTGACTGGGTCGAAGAGCCGAACAGATAGCCAATGCCTAATTCGACCCCCACATTTTTATTGATCATATAGCCTCCGAACAATCCAAGATTTATTCCTTTACCAAGAGAGAAACTGTTGGCGGTATATAAGGTGGACGATTGAACAGTCCCGTTTGTAACCGTTTGCGTGCTTTTAGATTCTCCTGCCTCTATCGGATAGCTTCCAAAATCAGCCTTTGCGGCAGCAAAGCCATAGCCTCCACCAAGCCCAAAGTATATACCCTGTGCTTGTGTATTTACGGAGAACGTGATGCAGCCCACGGAAAGGGCAAGTACAATTCCTGTTTTTTTCATCGTTGGGATTTAATTGATTTGTTTTACTGTGTTTTAACTCAGCTGCGTTTCTTTTTCCTTAAACGCTGAACCAGAGATTCGGCGAACGTATCCGGAATTGATCTAGAGCCTGCATGTTCACACAAATATAGAACAGAGACCTGATCCGGGCACTGGCCTGATCAGGTTCTTATGAAGAGAGATATGAACAGTACTTCTTTGCAAAAATGGATTAGATATGGATTAGATGTTGTTTTGTTTTTCATACGATTGGAATGAAAAAAGCCCTGAAAGCAGGGCTTTTTCAAAAGAAGGGTAGGGGTATGGTTTAACATTACTTCCCGTGGCAGCTTTTAAACTTCTTGCCACTTCCACAGGGGCAAGGATCATTCCGCCCGATTTTCGGGTCCAGACGTACAACTTGTTCGACCTTTTGTTTCTCGGGTTGCTGACCCGGAGCCGGGCCTTCGCTGCGACTGGTTTGTAGTTTCTGCTGGGCTGGCTGTGGCTGTGTGGCACGCGCCTGCTGCATCTGATTTTCCTGCTCATGGGGCAGATTGGCCTTGGTGAGGAAGGAGGCAATGTCTTTATTGGTTTTTGCCATCATCTGTTTAAACAGTTCGAACGATTCGAATTTATAGATGAGCAGCGGATCCTTTTGTTCATACACGGCGTTCTGAACGCTTTGTTTCAGATCATCCATTTCCCGCAGGTGTTCTTTCCAGGCATCGTCTATGAGTGCAAGGATTACACCTTTCTCCATTCCAAGAACGAGTTCTTTCCCTTTTGTTTCGTAAGCATTCTTGAGGTTAACCAAGACCTGCAGGGTGCGTATGCCGTCTGTGAACGGTGTTACGATGTTTTCGAATGCATTGCTTTGATTTTCGTAGACATCTTTTACAACGGGGAATGATTTTTCGGCAATGAGTTGTGATTTGACCTGGTAATGCTGTAGTGCCGCATGATAAACGCGTTCGGATATTTCTTTTGATTGAAGTTTGAGGAATTCAGCTTCCGTAACCGGGCTCTCCATACTGAAGGCGCGGATGAGTTCCAGCTTGAACCCTTCGAAATCGCTTACCCCATGAAATTCGGTGATAATGTTTTCGCTTACATCAAACATAGTGTTGGCAATATCAATGGCGAGGCGTTCGCCAAACAGGGCATGACGTCGTTTTTTGTAGATCACTTCGCGCTGCGCATTCATCACATCATCATACTCGATCAGACGTTTCCGGATGCCGAAATTGTTTTCTTCAACCTTACGCTGGGCGCGTTCAATCGATTTGGTGATCATGCTGTGCTGGATCACTTCGCCTTCCTCGATCCCGAAGCGGTCCATCATCTTTGCTATCCGGTCTGAACCAAACAAACGCATGAGGTTATCCTCGAGCGAGACAAAAAACTGCGATGTTCCGGGATCACCCTGGCGGCCTGCCCGTCCGCGAAGCTGACGGTCAACCCTTCGTGATTCGTGACGTTCGGTGCCGATGATGGCCAAACCTCCCGAATCTTTCACCCCGGGACCAAGTTTTATATCGGTTCCACGACCCGCCATGTTCGTGGCAATGGTTACCGTGCCTGCCTTACCGGCTTCGGCCACAATATCGGCTTCTTTCTGATGGAGTTTTGCGTTGAGTACGTTGTGTTTGATGCCCCGCAGTTTCAGCATACGGCTGAGCAGCTCGGAGATTTCAACCGAAGTGGTGCCTACCAGGATTGGGCGTCCGTCTTTTACCAGTTTATCGATTTCGGTGATGACGGCATTGTATTTTTCGCGGGTGGTTTTGTAGACCAGGTCCTCCATGTCCTTGCGCGAGATGTCGCGGTTGGTAGGAATGACCACCACATCCAATTTGTAGATCGACCAGAACTCGCCTGCTTCAGTCTCGGCCGTACCTGTCATACCCGCCAGCTTGTTGTACATGCGGAAATAGTTCTGCAATGTAATGGTAGCGTAGGTCTGGGTCGAGGCTTCGATTTTTACGTTTTCTTTCGATTCGATGGCCTGGTGCAGCCCGTCTGAATAGCGTCGTCCTTCGAGGATACGACCGGTCTGTTCGTCTACAATTTTGATCTTCCCGTCCATGACCACATACTCCACATCTTTTTCAAACAAGGTGTAGGATTTGAGGAGCTGGTTCATGGAGTGGATACGCTCGGCTTTTACCGCATAATCGCGTAGGAGCTCATCTTTTTTAGCGAGCTTTTCTTCATCAGGCAATACTGTTTTCTCGAGTTCCACCATTTCCGAACCAATATCGGGGAGGATAAAGAATTTCTGGTCTTCGGCCGAATTAGAGACCAGTTCAATCCCTTTTTCAGTGAGTTCGATGGTATTGTTCTTTTCGTCGATTACAAAATAAAGCTCGGCATCCACCTTGTGCATTTCCTTGCTTTGGTCTTGCATGTAATGGCTTTCGGTTTTCAGCAGAAGCGCTTTTACTCCCTGTTCGCTCAGGAATTTAATGAGGGCCTTGTTCTTTGGCAGGCCGCGGTGCGCACGCAGAATGGGGAGACCAGCATCCTTTTCGTTTTTATCGGCAAATAATTTTTTAGCATCTGCCAGAATGGTGTTGATATACGAACGTTGTGCATTGACCAGTTTCTCCACACGAGGTTTCAGTTCGTGAAACAGGTGGTTGTCGCCTTTGGGGGTAGGGCCGGAAATGATAAGGGGGGTCCGGGCATCGTCGATCAGAACGGAGTCGACCTCATCCACAATGGCATAATTGGGTTTGCGTTGAACCAGGTCCTCTGGCGTACGGGCCATATTATCACGCAGGTAATCGAAACCAAATTCGTTGTTTGTTCCGTAGGTGATATCGGCTTTGTAAGCGTCCTTGCGTTCGTCAGAGTTGGGTTCGTGTTTGTCGATACAGTCGATGGTGAGTCCGTGAAATTCGAACAGGGCCCCGTTCCATTCTGCATCGCGTTTTGCCAGATAGTTGTTTACTGTTACCACATGCACACCACGTCCAGGCAGGGCATTGAGGAAGAGGGGCAAGGTGGCAACCAGGGTTTTTCCTTCGCCTGTAGCCATCTCGGCAATCTTGCCCTGATGCAATACAATACCGCCAATGAGCTGTACATCGTAGTGAACCATGTCCCACGTAATTTCGGTCCCGGCAGCTTCCCAGGTGTTGTGCCAGATGGCTTTGTCGCCTTGTATCTCAATATTTTTACGTTCAGCAGCCAAGGTGAGGTCGCGTTCGGTGGCCTGAACGGTAAGACTCTTGTTTTCTTTGAATCGGCGGGCCGTTTCCTTCACTACGGCAAAGGCTTCGGGCAGAATTTCGTTGAGGATGTCCTGTATCTTTTCGGTTATCTTTTTTTCGATGCCGTCTATCGTTTCGTATTCCAGTTCTTTTTGTTCGATATCGGTTTCCGGAGCTTCGGCTTTTTTGCGGAGTTCGGCTATTTCATCTTCTTCGGGACGGATATGGTCGGCAATGCGTTTTTTGAAATCGGATGTTTTAGCACGTAACTGGTCATGGCTTAGTGCAGCAAGAAGGGCAAATTCTTTGTTTACCTCTTCCACAATCGGGTTCAGGACTTTGATGTCACGATCTGATTTGTTGCCGAATAGGTTCGTGATACTTTTGGTGAGGAAATCTAACATGATTAACTGAGCAGTTTAGTCGTTAAAAAAAGGAGAACAAAAGTACTTTAAATCTTGCAGAACCGGAAATGAGAATTGCCCTGAAAATGAGTCATTTGAGCGGGCAAGGCCAGACCGGGAACGAGCAGTGCAAAGACCATACAAAGAACGTAGTACTGACGCATTGTCAGCCAGGCGTATCCCAAAGACTGACAAAAAAACCCCGGAGCGATCAGCGATCGGCTTCGGGGTTCAGAAATGAGTGATAGGAAAAGCGTTTAGTACTCGTCTTCGTTAAAAAAGAAATCTTCCTTGGTTGGATAGTCTGGCCATATTTCCTCGATAGATTCGTAGGCTTCGCCTTCGTCTTCAATTTCCTGTAGATTTTCGATCACCTCCATGGGCGCTCCCGAACGAATGGCATAGTCGATCAGTTCGTCCTTGGTTGCAGGCCAGGGGGCATCTTCGAGATAAGAGGCTAATTCGAGGGTCCAATACATTTTAAAGCCTTTAATAAGTTAAAACGAAAAAAATTGTGTTCTTGTTACGCCAAAGGCTTTAAAAAGTCTTCATCGGATATCTGATCCGATTCATCCACAAAAACAGGTTTGGAGCTTCCTATCCGTTTTTGCCAGTCTGCAGAGAAAACAAAATCCCTGCGAAACGGCGTAATTTCGTGCAAAAGTAAAAATTTATTGATAGCATCAAAATAATCCTGAAATAAATGTACGATGCATCACTTTTTTGGATTGAAGACCAGGGATACGGGTGTCTGGGCATCAGCCCAGACCCAGCTCAGAGCAGCGGTTTGAGACAGGTCTTTTCTATTGGCAAACGACGTGTCTCAGGCTCTGGTTCTGCAAAAAGAATAACTTTATCAGCGATGGCTTTCGCACCTCGCGACATCCTCAGACGGGGTGTGCTGTCTCGTGCATGGGCGATTTTCCAGCCTTCGGGTGGGCTATTTCTTCCTGGCCTGAATTATGTTCCAAAAAACGAGGAATTTTCTCCTGAATCGGAGGGGCTTTCGGGCGATGGGCCCCAAAAGTGTGCAAGAACAGGGCTGTCAGAAACTTGCCTTGTCAGTCGGGGCGTAATCAGCTGAACTTCCGTGTTCCCCAATAAGCATTTCTGCTGAAACCCCTGTTTACATCCTGGGTTTCCATGGAATTTCCCCAGCCTTGAGTTCTTGTCCGAGGCTGCGGGAAAGCACGAAGAGGTAATCAGAAAGACGGTTGAGGTATTTTACGACAGGTTCGGCAACAAATTCGGTTTCCGAAAGCCGCAGTACGGCCCTTTCGGCGCGGCGACAGACACAGCGGGCAATGTGGCAGTACGATACAACCGGGTGCCCTCCGGGCAGAACAAAAGAGCGCATCTCCGGCAGTGTTTCATTCATGGAATCCATCTCCTTTTCGAGCAGCAGCACATCGTCTTCTTTCAGATCGGGGATCTTCATTTTCGATTTGCCGGGATCAGAGGCCAGGGAGGAGCCGATGGTAAAAAGCCTGTCCTGAACTTCGATTAAGGTGGTCTGGGCCTGGGGTGTTACTTCCAGATCGCGTAAGAGCCCGATCCAGGAGTTGAGTTCATCCACGGTGCCATAGGCTTCGATGCGGATATGGTGTTTGGGCACCCGCGTGCCGCCAATCAGAGAGGTCTGACCTTTGTCTCCTGTTTTTGTATATATTTTCATCGGAGCTGTTTTTGGGTTTTAATTCAATGAGCAGGCGCGCAGATACCGCGTCATCTATGTTGTTAAATCAGTTCCGTTTCGGGCGCCGCACGCGTGATTTCGGTGTTTGGAAGATCAGATTCAATGACTCCATCTTTTAAACGAACGATACGGTGCGCATATTTTGCAATGTCTTCCTCATGGGTAACCAGGATGATCGTATTTCCGTTGCGGTGGATTTCACCAAAGAGGCCCATGATCTCAATGGATGTCTTTGAGTCGAGGTTGCCCGTAGGTTCATCGGCCAGGATGATGGCCGGTTTGTTGACCAGGGCACGGGCCACAGCCACCCGCTGGCGTTGCCCTCCCGAGAGTTCATTGGGTTTATGGTCTATGCGGTTACCCAACCCTACCTGGTCCATCACCTCTTTTGCCCGGGCTTCCCGATCGGTTTTTTTCATTCCGGCATAGACCAACGGAAGCATCACATTGTCGAGTGCGGTTGATCGGGGCAGTAAATTAAACGTCTGGAACACAAACCCGATTTCCTTGTTGCGTATTACGGCCAACTCGTTGTCAGACATCTTGGCCACCGAATGCCCGTTGAGGATATATTCCCCATCAGAAGGGGTATCCAGACATCCCAGCACATTCATCAGTGTTGATTTGCCCGAACCAGAAGGGCCCATGAGCGCAACATATTCATTCTTGCCGATGGTCAGGGTGATCGATCTCAAGGCATGGATCGTTTCTGTTCCGATCACATAATTTCTGGCAATACCGGTGAGCTGGATGATGGATGACATGCTATTCTGAATAAGGTATAAAGGTAAGGCAATTCGCTGTTCTCAGAACCTCAATGTAAAATGTTGTTTTTCCTGTCCAGTCCTGAAAAAAACAAGACCCATAAAAAACAAATCAATGGTTACCGTCACCGATGGGTGCTGTTTGATTTCTTCCCAGGCTTGTTCCATCTCCCGGCTCCAGTGAATATCATCAAAGATAAACAGGCTTTTTGCAGATGCGCGTTCCAGGCATTGTCTGAAATAATCGAGTGTAGGTTCTTTGCGATGGTTCCCATCAAAAAAAACAAGATCCAGTCGTTGGGTCGATGCAAGATAGGGTGGGAGCAGGTCCGCAAAATTGCCCTGTAAAACCCGTATCTGTTTTTTGTTCAGCAGGTGGATGTTGTGTCGGGCCCTGTTTGCAATTTCAGGGCATCCTTCCATCGAAGTGAGCTTTGCAGCCGGGTTTCCGGCCGAAAGATAACATGTGCTGATGCCAAGCGAGGTGCCAAGTTCTAAGATCTCTTCCGGCTCAAATCGGTTGCAGAGCCTGTACAGCAGTTTTGCATAGCGGGGAGGTTTGGCCGAGTGCCGGATGATCTCTCGGATGCTTTTGGAGGTTTTGCCTGTTTTGTCTGCACCGGCCCCAAGATCTTCGATGTCTATCTCTTCGGGGTCGTTCAGCAGTTTTTTTCGGAGTTGTTCTATTTCTGAAAAAGCAGGGTGGTTTTTTTTATCGTTGATAACCAGCGTGAGCAGATCGAACACAAAAGGGGAGTGGATGTCATGCCTGGTAGAGGCATGGAGGTAGAACTGTATATATTTAAATAACATCCTGACTTTTTTCACGCGGCGAAGTTACGTATTGCGAAGGAGATGAGCGCCCGCCTCGGTGGGGATCTATTCTTTTCAGATGCCAAATGAAGCATAAATCTGGCCCTCGGGCTGAACACAGCCTCCTTTGCGTTCGAGCGAAATGGCAAATGCATGTGCATCGGCAACCGGGTTCATCGGGTGTATCCCACAGGTGTCTGTAGGTTTACAGAGATCTATCATCCCAGCATCTATGGGTTTTCCCTTCACAATGGCCCAGAACTGATATTGCATGCTATCGGGCGGGGCAGGCAGCGCCCTTACATCCAAAAAGATTTCGTTTGTTTTGAAGTTGCAGTATACCATGGCTTTTGCATAAGGGGCCAGGGCCGCTCCTTTGAGTTCCATCTTCACCAGTTCGGGGTTTTTTAAGATATTCAGGTCTTTCAGGGCCTGAACATAGCTGGCTTTTTGAACCTCCATACGGCCGGCCACCCGGCTCTTTTCGGTGTCTACCAGGGCCAGGTTCTGCTCGGCAGCTTTCCAGCTTTTGTAAAGCAGCAGGTTCAGCCCGGCGCTTGCCAGCAGCAGGATCGTGGCCGCTGCCGCTGCGTAGGTCATAAACGGCATGGCTACAGCCTCTGTAGCTGATTTTCGGTTCAATGGGATGATCCGCCCTCGTTCGGTTGGGTGGATTGAATTTGTTTCCGTTTCGTGAATGGCCTTGAAGAGCGCATCTTTTACACGGGCCGGAGGGGCCAGGGCATGGGCTTTGGCATAGGTTTCGAGTGCATCAGAGAGGGAATCCAGCGCTGACCTGAGCGCTGGATGAAGCGCAGCAAGGCTTTCCACTTCCCAGTTTTCTTCGGGGGTGCTGAGCCCGAGCGTATAACGCTCGAGGATGCCTGATGCCTGATATGCCTCTATATTCATGGTTGTATTATTTCATCAACTCCCTTAACTGTTGCAGGGCAGCCCTGGTTCTCGTCTTGACGGTGCCCAGGGGCATGTTCAGTTCTTTTGCAACTTCATCTTGTGTATATCCTCCAAAATAAAGTAAATCGATTAGTTCCTTGTAACCGGGTTTTAGCTTTTCTACAACTGTTTTTAGACCGATCTGATCGGTGTTTTGAGCAACACTTTGCTGGCGGTTGATTTTATTTACGGAATTTGACAGCCCCTGGTTTTTCAAGCCGGTCTTATACAACTTTGAGCGTGTATGATCGATAGACAGGTTCCGGGTGAGATTTACCATCCAGGTAAACAGCCGGCCTTTTCCTGCATCATAGCTTCCGATATTGTTCCAGATCTTAACGAAGGCTTCCTGCAGGATGTCCTCTGCCGATTCTTCCTCGGGCACAATCCGCCTGATGATGCCAAATAAAGAACCACAGTAATGATCGTACAGATAGCCGAACATCACCTGGTCCTTGTTACGGATGCCGAGTATCAGCTCTTCTTCTGTATATAGGGGGAGTGTTGGCAACGCGGTGTTTGGGGCTTTAATCTTCACCAGGTCAGTCAACCCGATGAAGGGATATACAGGTTTTTAGTTGGTTTTCGGGGGCCATCGGCCGCAACCGGGATTGTATGGAGCGTATGAACAAGCGATGTCCTGGAAAATCATTCACCCCGGTTGATCCGGCAGACATCGCTGACCATATTCTGTACCTTGTAAATTTCGGTGGTGGCTTGTTCCGGGTATACATCGCTCATTCCATCTTCCATGCCCGAACTGCCATCGGGAAACAGACTGTATTTTTCTGTCTGGAGAAAAGGAACGAGGATGACGGTTTTTAAAAGCTTGTCGCGTTCCTCCCCGAATTTTTTAATTGATAGCTTGTCTGCATCTGTCTTTGGGCTATAGTGTTCTTCTCCCTTGCTGCTCCACAGCGTATCGTAGAGCGACTCGATTTTGTATTTCTCCGGCAGTTTAGCAATCTGTGCGAATGTTTTTCTGTTCTGATCTTCTGCTTTTTTAATTGATGGGGCCGGCCATCGTGGCTCCATCCGGTACGAGATCAGGGCCCTGGTATGTTTGCCTTCTTTACGGATGACGGCATTGCGTTCATCGGCATTCGTCTTTTTAGGGTTTGCCTGTTCATTGATGTGGTTGACATACCTGATCCAAATCGAATCTTTTCTGAAAAAGACAAGATTCTTGTCTGTGGCTTCTTCTATCCAGCCCGCTGGCAGCTGTGTGCGGAGTTCTTTCAGGACAGCATCCTGGTCGACGAGGGACTGTGAAAAAGCGTATGTATGCATACCGAGTAGACAAAGGAATAGCAGGAGGAATCTGGACATACGTCTGTTTTTCGATGGAAGGACGAAGGTATTAAAAGAAAAGAGATGCCCTTAGTTTTTTACAATCTTAAACTCAAGCCTCCGGTTCTGGGCATGTTCTTCATCCGAGCATTTTACCCCGTTGGCACAACGGTTCAGGAGCTGGGTCTCGCCATACCCTTTGCCGCTTATCCGTTTTGGGTCAATGCCATGGGCCAGGATATAATCAACGGCCGATTTAGCCCTTCGTTCAGAAAGCGCCATGTTGTACTCGTCTGATCCGTTTGAATCGGTATGTGAGCTTAGTTCGATATTGATGTTGGGCACGTTTTCCATCACGCTGATCACTTCATTGAGCGTGGCCTGTGCTTCGGGCAGGAGGGTTGCATCGTCCGATTTAAAGTATACATGTTCTTTGATGACCAGGCTTTTTTGTTTGCCTGGTTCTGTGGGGCTGTCGGCATCGATTACCTGCAGCCAGGGGTCATCAGCATAGATACAAGCCATGCCATGCTCTTCATCAGGCAGTATTTCGAACCTGAAACCGGCCTTCGACCCCTTGGTGAGTTCCTTGATTATTTTTCCTTTCGCATCGGTAATGTAGAGCACTTCCCCGCCTTTGAGCTGGGGGTCGTTTTCGTTGATGCCAAACAGGTAGGAACCATCGCTAGTCAATGCTTTGAAATGAAACCTGCCCTTTGAATCGGTCTTTACCGTTTGAACGATGGCGCCGTTTTTATCAACCAGGTTCACATTCAGATCGGTTAATGGAGTTCTTTCCTGATCAGCCTTCACGACAGCGCCGGTGATGTCTACCCGCAAATCGGGATCGGTCACAGACAGCTCTGTAAAACCTGTTTTGTCTGTATTCAGAAAGGTGAAATGAAATTTACCCTCGCTATCGGCCGTGGCTGTGATGACCTGTTTGCCGTCTTTGGTAAATAACATCACGCTCGATCCGGTAACCGTAAATTTGGGGTTCACCCCTTCCAGGTCTATCGTAAAGTTGCCATCCGCAGGGGCCTTGGTGAATGCAAATCCTCCCAGCGCATTGGTGGTGGTAGTCTGCAGTACCTTTCCGTCAGGGCCTTTCATCACCACTCTCCCGTTCATGATGGGTTTTGATGTGGCGCCTCCGGTGGTAAATTTCCCGGCTATCCGGGCTTTCTTCATGTATTCGGCTATGTGATCATCGTGTCGTTTTTGCTCAGCCAATAAGCGTTCTTGTTTGTCTTTCCCGGCTTTTTCGGCTTTCTCTTTTTCGAGTTTCTCATCTGTAGCTTTCTGGGCATCGATGTCTTCCTGGAAAATGCCTTCTTCAAATATTTTCAGATAGGCGGCATCTTCGGTAAACCGATCGGTCTTGGTATCATAAGTCCATTTGGTAAAGGGATGCCTGAAACGGACGGTGTCAATGTTCCGTTCCTTTTTATCGATAAAAAAGACTTGCTGCTGGAATCCCGAGATCATGACATATTTCTTTTGTGGGATATTCCCATCGAGCACGAAGTAGGAAGTGACAAAGCCGTCTTTGGAGAGCACAATCCGGTATTTGTCGCCGTATTTCAACTGAATGCTGGCTTTGCCTTTCTTGCTGGTAAGCAGCTTTTGCACTTCGGCCGGGCCTTTATAAACGGTCACCGTAGCGCCTTCAATGGCCTGCTGGTCGGCCTGGTTGCTGGCCAGGATATTGATTTCGATATACCCGTCTTCGGGATTGCCGGCATAAAGCGTACCGAACAAGCAGAACAAAATCAAGGTCACCAGATGTCTTTGCATACGCACGGGTTGAGATGTGGCGAAAAGATACTAAAGTTTATTGGAATTGTAGTAAATTATCTCCCCTTTCCTGACCCGGCGGAATGTGCCCCTTGGTTCATTTCGGTTTTTGGGTTACCTTTCGATAACGTTTTCGTGACCCCGGTATAAAGTCCTGGCAGCAAGGGTAACTGTCATTGATTTTCAGTGCAGTGAGTAAAAATTTGCAGAGAAGGGATGTTATTTGTTTTATTTAAAAATTATCCTAGATTTGCTGACACCAAAACCAATGCAGGGCAATGAGATCAGGAAGGGCCTTGTTTTGGACAGACTCAAATCACACACACACACCACACAATCACCACATGAAGAAAAGAACACTTACACTCCTTTTAGGTTCCCTGGCCTTACTGTCGGTTTCGGCATTTACGGTCATAAATTCAAACGGTTCGCAGGTAGGCGATACGAATTCTCCCCCCGATGCCGGTCCGTACGACTGTACCAACTGTCACCACGGAGGTACAGCCACCCCCGTTCCAACGTTCACTGCCGTGCCCGCATTTGGTTCGGGCATGACTTATCTGCCCGGTACAACCTATACCATCTCCTTCGCCGTTACAGGTTATCCCGGTTTTGGATTTGATGTCGAAATGCTGAACGGCAATACAGCCACTTCTACCGCTGCCGGTACATTCACCGCCGTTGGCACCAACGTGCTGGTTCATGCAGCCAGCACGTATCCGATCAACTTAACACACAGTACGCCCATTCACACCGGTTCGGTAGGTTCGTTTAAATGGGTATCTCCTGCCGCAGGCGGAACCGTTTATGTTTATGCTGCTTACAATGGGGTTAACCTGGATGGAAACACCACGGGCGACAAAGGCATTGATAAAACCTACACCCTTGTCGTTTCTCCAACTGCTGTTCCCGAAATAGCGGCAAGCAATGTGAGCTTCAATATGTTCCCCAATCCTGCCAGCGATCACCTCAACCTTACCTACACACTTGCCAAAACAAGTGTTGTATCCATTCAGATTTATTCTATGCAGGGTAAGCTGGTTTCAAACCTCCTGACCCAAACCCTCGAAGCCGGCGAACAAACCTACAACGCTGATCTTCCCGAAAGCCTGGCCAAAGGAATCTATAACCTGAGCCTGACGGTAGATGGTGTTGTTACCATGAAAAAATTGATGATTCACTAAGCAGGTAGCCTGGCTTGAACAACACGAATGCCTCCCCCCGGGAGGCATTCGTGTAACAGGATGAATGAGCTTGACTACATGCGATGCTCCGCCTTTCCTGGGTTTCCTGTCGCAGGTAGAGCATAGTGGCATGTATACCGGTTAACTTTACAAACGATAGCTGAATCTGGTTCGATGAGAAATACCCTGTTTTTCCTCTTTTTTTTGTCATCGTTCTGTTTCTCCTTCAAGAGCGGTGCGGAACTGCAACGCACGCCCCTTTTGGCAGAACCAGGAGGAACCCCTGTCCTCTTCAAGGTAACGCCCCGTGATGCCGGCGCTCCGGCACCTGGCGTAACAATCAGGCTTTACAAGGATTCTGTGTTTATAAAAGAAGGAACCACCCAGAAACCCGATGGGTGGATGCCCGACCCGATCTCGGTGGTTTTTTCACTCGAGCGGCAATCGCACTACCGGATAGCGCTGTCTAAACCGGGATACATTACCCTGGTGATGCGGGTCGATACTCATCTGCCTGGAAATGTTTCACCCGATACACCCTTCCAGACAGAAGTAGATGTAAAGATGATGCTGGAAGCGGCACACCCCGAACTGAAAGATCCGGATTTTCCACTCGTGAATCTGATTTATAACAGCGAAAAGGGTAAGTTTATGCCCGATAAGGAATATGCAAAAAGCATACACATCATGATGCAGATGAAATAACAGCCCCTGCCTGCCGTAGCTTAGAGGCTTGCGCGACGGCAGGCAGAGATAATCCATCCAGCGGGTTCGTTGTGCTGCCGGCCTTTTGAGCGCGAATGCCTGCTGCTGATGCATAATGCGGAATAAATTACTCACAACAGGGCACAAGGTTCCTGAGGTGAGGCATGCCCGGTATGTGGCATTGCCGGTGCACTGCAATCTGACCCCGTCTCCTCAATCGCCCTGCCTGATTTTCAATCTGCTCATCTGAGATGCGGATGCCGGCATCCGGCCTGGCGTTTGTTTTTTTATCTCCTGCGCTTGCTAAAGCCCCGGTAAGAGCAGGGCGATGAAACACCCATGACGTATTTCGTTTAAATAATATTCATCCCGGCATGGGAAGGGAAATGTTGTCAGGAATGACAGATCTTTGCTTTGACGTATGGTATACGTTCCTGGGAATCCAGGTTACTTCAAGCAAGCTGTTTGGTTGCTGATCGTCCTTCATCAAGGAAAAACGCCTGACCCTGGTCTGAATCGGGCCTGTGCCCCGATCATTCGCCAGAATGATCATCGTAACTCATCTTAACACAATGAAAAAACATGAAAAAGATAACACTTACGCTCCTGCTGGGCTTCCTGGCCCTCCTTTCGGTTTCTGCATTCACTGTCCTTTTTCCAAACGGTTCTGCCATAGGCTATACGCAAAGTCCGGCTGACGGAGGAGGGGGCGATTGCAGCGATTGTCACAGCGGAGGCATCGCTGCCCCTGTGCCTTCATTCGCCTCCGTGCCTGCTTTCGGGGCAGGCAATACCTATGTGCCTGGCGCCACGTATACCATTTCCGTAACGGTAACCGGTTATCCGGGGTTTGGGTTTGATCTCGAAATGCTCAACGGACAGCTCTCTGCCTCAACCGACGCCGGCACCTTTGTTGCGGGCGCCAACACCCTGGTACATCCTCCGTCTACCTATCCTACCAACATCACCCACAAAACGCCGATTAAGCTGGGGTCGTATGGACAGTTTCTCTGGACCTCACCGGCTTCGGGCGAAAATGTATATGTGTATGCGGCTTTTAACGGAGTTAACCTGGATGGCACGCCCAATGGCGACAAATGTGTTGATTTTACCCAGACCCTCCTGGGCACTCCAACCGGTATAGCCTCCGGTGCAGCCTCAACACCGCTCCTTACCCTGTTTCCAAACCCGGCAAGCGATGAGCTGCACATCACCTATTCGCTTGCAAAAAACAGCCGGGTACTGATCTGTTTGTTTGACCTGCGCGGACAGCTTGTTGCTCAACTCCTCGATCAGACCCAGGAGCCAGGCGAACAACTGTTCGACGCTAACCTTCCGACAGGTCTGGGCCAGGGTATTTATACCCTGTGCCTTTCTGTGGATGGGGTGGTGACGATGAAGTGGCTTGTGGTGCGATGATCAGAAATGGGTACTGTGAACGTCTGTCTGGTCTGATGCCAATTGCAGCCAACAGACTGATATTGACTTTGACTCGTGCCGGGAGAAATTATCAGATAGCAGACCTCTTGCGTAATCATATCTTGTTGGCTTCCGTCATTGAATGATAGAATCCCGCTGAAGCTGGATATGCGCAGATCAGGATGCTGATTATGATTAATGCTGATTAGGTGTCTGTTCGTAAATCATAACAAACATCCTAAGCTGCGTTCTATTCGGTCGTGATGACTTACGCAAGAGGTCTATTGTTATCTTTAGGGCATGTATGTACGCAAAACTCTTTTGGTTTTTGGAATATGGGTTTACGGGCTTCTGTCTATTCCCTTGTTTGCCCAAACCCGTTTCCAAAAAGCTTACGGAGGCCCTGCCGACGACTATGGTTTTGCCGGTCAGCAAACGGCTGATAAAGGATTTATTGTCTGCGGTTATACCGATAGTTATGGGGCCGGCCGGCATGATTGTTATGTGGTAAAAATAGATTCTGCCGGCGCTGCCTCCTGGTATCATACGTATGGTGGTACAAACGATGACCAGGGGTATGCCATACAGCAAACAACCGACGGTGGCGCCGTGATGACAGGATACACAAAAAGTTTCGGGAGCAGTGGTTATGATGTTCTCCTCCTGAAATTAACGGCCCAGGGCGATACCGCGTGGGCGAACGTATATGGAGGATTGAAAAACGATTTTGGGAATGCCGTACAACAAACAGCAGACGGGGGCTTTATCATTGCAGGTTATACGCTGAGCTATCCCGCTGCGGCCGACTCGGGGAGCGCCTATCTCATCCGCACCGATGCGCATGGAAACCTGCTCTGGTCTACCTCTTTTGGTGGCCCTTCGCAAATCACCGCTGCTTATTCGGTTTTGCAAACACCCGACAAGGGGTTTGCCGTGACCGGTTTTACCAACGCCTTTGGCGAGCCCAACGGCGATCTGTTCCTGGCAAAGACCGATTCGAACGGAAATCTTCTTTTTCTGAAAACCTACGGAGGCAAAGGCGCCGATTGGGGAAATTCAATTTCGCTCACTACAGGAGGAGGATATGCAATCCTGGGCTCTGCCAGTACCGACAGCACCAGCACAAATATCAATGCCTACCTGGTGGTGACCGATGCAACGGGCGATACGTTATATACCAGGATATACGGGGGCACAAAAACAGATTACGGACAGAGCATCCAACAAACACCGGGCGGAGGGTATGCG
>Ga0206851_1001_pt1 | contig 153571 bp, 165 predicted proteins | sample Alteio_BWOrgCont_13_FD_152904 | JGI IMG/M metagenome (GOLD analysis project Ga0206851, IMG submission 152904) | Enriched cells from forest soil in Barre Woods Harvard Forest LTER site, Petersham, Massachusetts, United States -... | ecosystem: Environmental > Terrestrial > Soil > Temperate forest... | reverse complement strand
ATTAATTAGATCTCTGGTGTGATTAACTAACGATAATTGCTCTTCGCGTTGACGGCGTAGATTATCATTCGCCTGATTTTCTATTTTCACTTTTATGAGTTTTATAGCTTTAAGCTGTTCAAGCTGCATATCACGGTGCTTATTGAACATAGTATCTTCAAAAGCGGTAATGCTGGTTTTGGTATATGCGGTTAACTCATGCACGATGGTGCTCAGTTGTCTTTTTGCCTCCTCATCCATATTGATTCTAAGCTGCTCGACTGATTCGCTATGTTGCTGCTGAAGCTTCTTAACATTTTCGCCAACTGCCTGTTCGAATTCTATAATCTCAACCCTAGCATCACCAGCAAACTTATATTGCGTTCTTTGAATGTTACTTTGCAGTTCATACACCCGGTTCTGAGCATCTGCCCGGAGCTTCTGTGCTTCAGCAAATTTTCCCTCTTTTATTAAGCGCTTACTTAGCTCAATTTGCTCCTTCACATATTTTTTATTTTCTTCCATTTTTGCCGTAAAATCCAAATGCATCTCCTTATGCTTCTGACGAACTTCCTGTAAAACCCCATCCAATTCTACTTTTTCTTGCTTTGCTAACTCCTGAAACTGCTGCTTAATCTTATCTTTTTCATCCGAAGCCATGGTTACAGTTTCGGCAAGAAAATTCTTCAACCTTTCAAGTTGGCTTTTCTGCAGCGCTTGCCTTTCGTCTTCGATTTGCCTTACTAATCTTGATAAATCCTGTTGTTCTTCCTTTGCATTCTGCTGCTGCTTTGATTCAAGATCCTGATACTTAACGTGAGCCTTGCCCATCAGGGCACTGAGTTCTTGCCTACGCCGGATTTTCTCCGCATTCGGCAGGTCTTTAAATCTCTGCTCGGACTCTCTTTGCAATAAGGAAATTTCCTTGCGCTTTTCCTCAAGCTCCTGCATCTGCTCTTTATGAGCAGCTTCTTGTCTGGCCCTTGCTTCTTCGATAAGCTGATCAAGATCGCGCTTACCTTCCTTACTTAGTTTTTCCTGCTCAGCCTTTACATATTTGTGCTTGCTGTTAGCTTCTTTTATGAGATCAGCTAAGTCTTGATACTTCTGATTAGCGAGATGGTCGTATTCATTAAGCCTTGCCTTCTGTTTGGCAACCGCCTCTTTTTCAATATCAGCCAAGCTCACCTGGTTGGTTTGGCTGAGTTCAAAGTTGGAATTATCTGTTAGGTTTTTATCCATTTGATATCAGCTTGAAATACATTGGAAAACCGGCCTATCCTATGACTATGCTTAGATATATTTGGAAAGTAAATATATTACCGTAATTGAGTATATTATCAGGACAACTTTTTTTATTTGTGTAATAACTTACAATAACCTGTCTAGCAGCGTATAGGCGCTAAGGTACGGCTAGGCTGCCGTTATTTCTTATGCCGGTTTATCCAGGTTATGGCATAAGGACATATTGGTATTATTTTTAGTCCCTGTTCGTTCGCTATTTGCATTATTCCCTGCATCAGCTCTCCCGCTGCACCTTTTCCGCGCAGCGCTATTGGCGTTTCCACATGCAAAATCTCTACTGATTGTCCGTTAAGCCGATAGTCGGCAAACACCGTTTGCCCATCCACCTCCATTTCGTAACGTTTTGCTGCCGGATTATCTTTTACTTTTTTATTCATAATTAAGAGAGTATTTGTTTTTTATATAATTTTTTCTATACAAAGGCGATATGAAATTCATTGATACACATGGCCAGCGCATGCCAGTGCTTGGGTTTGGCACTTGGCAGCTAACCGGGCAGCAATGCATAAAGAGCATCGAGGCAGCACTTAAGATTGGCTATCGCCATATCGATACGGCACAAATATACGAAAATGAAACAGAAGTAGGAAATGCTATATCAGAGCATGGAATTGCCCGCGAAGAATTATTCGTCACCACCAAAGTTTGGACCAGTAATTATAGAAAAGAGCGGGTGTTTTCTTCGGTGGCAGAATCGCTGGATAAACTTCAGTTAGATTATGTGAATCTGCTACTCATGCATTGGCCGAACCCGGAAGTGCCACTAGCAGAGACACTCGGTGCCATGCAGGAATTGATTCAGCAAGGAAAGGTCAAAGCCATTGGGGTCAGCAATTTTCCAGTGCGGTGGATGCGGGAAGTGTTGGGAAAATGCCGCATACCGATTTCGTGCAATCAAGTTGAATATCATGCTCTGCTCTCGCAGGATGCAGTGCTAAAATTTGCCAGGGCGAATGATATAGTGGTTACTGCATATAGCCCGCTTGCACGCGCCAAGCTTGTGAACCATCCGATACTAGAGAACATCGGCAAGAAATATGGTAAAACTTCCAGCCAGGTGGCTCTGCGCTGGCTGATAGAGCAGGATGGAGTCGCAGCAATTCCCAAGGCTGCACACGAGAAAAACGCGCGCGCAAATTTCGCTATTTTCGATTTTTCTTTAGATGATTCTGATCTCAAAGAAATAGCAGCTTTAGCTGGAAACAATCGCACTGTGAACCCGGATTTTGCGCCGGAATGGGATTAGTTTCTACTCAACTGGCTTTTGTTTGTTTTGCCAGAGTTGTTCTAAGCGATTATCGCGCCCACATCCGGTGCGATACATCTTATAGCGTGTTTTATTTTTTATATAATACTCCTGATGATAATCCTCAGCCGGATAAAATTCCGAAGCTTGCTGAATGATAACCGCAATCTCTTGTTTGAACATTGCTTTCACTTTTTCTTTTGAGCTTTCAGCGAGACGTTTCTGCTCATCATCATGATAAAATATCCCAGCGCGGTATTGTGAACCTTTGTCGCAAAACTGGCCATATTCATCAGTGGGATCAACATTTTCCCAGAATATATTCAGCAATTGTTTGAACGAAACTTTATCCGGATCATAAGTTACCTCAATCGCTTCAACATGCCCGGTATCACCTGAAGATACTTGCTCATAAGTCGGGTTTTTAACGTGCCCGCCGGTATAACCAACAATAACTTTGCTAACGCCGGGAATATTTGAGAATTCCGGCTCCATACACCAGAAACATCCCCCAGCAAAAGTTGCTTTTTTTGTACTTACATCAGCCATAACTGCTCCTGAACTTAATAAAGCTGTGAGTAAGAAAAGCGCAATATATTTTGTCACGTTTCTGAAATGAATTTAAGCGCAACACCGTTGTTGCAGTAACGTAGCCCAGTAGGTTTTGGCCCATCTTCAAATACATGCCCCTGATGCCCGCCGCACCTCGCACAGTGATATTCAGTGCGTGGTGCGATTAACTTATAATCGGTTTTGGTTTCTATATGACCGGGGATTGCATCAAAAAAACTCGGCCAGCCGGTTCCGCTATCGAATTTGAATTTGGAGGGAAAAAGCTCGAATCCGCAAGCGGCGCAGCTGAACATTCCAGGACGATGTTCGTCATTCAGCGGGCTAGTGAATGGACGTTCTGTGCCTTCCTCACGCAATACATCATACTGTTCTGGTGTGAGCAGCTTTTTCCATTCAGCAGCGGATTTAGCTATTTTTGCTATAGTCTCCGCGGCCAGGGCTTTCCCTCCAGCAAACAATTTACCTAATGTGAGCATACTTGTACCCCCGATTAGCAGTTTCATAAATTTCCGTCTATGCATACGAATATACGTTCGTGTATTCTGATTGAAGCTTTAATAAGATTCCATCACAATTTTCACATGCTATCATTATCAAACGAAAAAAAATTACTGCAAATAGTTATCGTATTTGCATGCCTGATACCATTGTCTGCCGGGCTCACCGGTATTTTGAGAGGCGCAGCATTATTTGGCGGGGGAAACATCGATATGGATAGCCATTTCCGCTATCTCTCTGGCTTATTACTGGGCATTGGCCTTGGATTTTTAAGTGCTGTACCCCGCATCGAGACTCAGACTTTACGTATTCGACTGCTGACCATCATTGTTGTCATCGGCGGTATTGGGCGGTTGGTAGGACTTTTCCTCGGAGGTATACCAAGCTATGCTATGCTGGCCGCACTCATTATGGAACTGGCTGTCACGCCGCTCATTTGCCTGTGGCAGCATAGCTTAGCAAGAAGATTTACTGCATAATCAATGCAGCGCTTCGGTTACAGCTTGGGCAAGTTCCGGTTCAATTGCCTCTTTCTTGGATCCAGATTTAGCTAACTCCTTGTTCCTAGCAACCAGCAGTTTTATCGCTTGTGCCGCCTCTTTCGTCGGGATCATCAGGGTTTCCTGATCACCTCGGTGAGCAGTACATTTGAAATGTATATTTCTGCCACTGAACAACTCCTCAATCGTATCGGCAGCACCAATATAGACCTCCATGGAGACACCCTCCTCACCTTTCCCAGGAACGGTGACACACCGCACTTCCGGCCATGAAGTATTGATTTTTGCAGATTCCGATATGAAGGCATGTGCCCCCGAAGCGGTATATGAACTATGCATAGTTTCCTCCCTTTTAATGGATATGAGGCCATTTTAACGGAGAAAGGTTAACAAAAGGTTAACACGACGAGGAATTATTAATAGCTTGATTTATATAGATTATTTGCGAGGAAAATGGATGGGATTTTAGATAAATACTAGGCGCATAATAGGCGCGATATAGAGGGTTCAGTCTTTTATCAGATTAGCTATGATTTCCCCAATAACTCCTGTCGCAATTGTGGTTCAGAGGTTTGTGGCGACAGCCAGATATTCAAAAAACGAATTGCGAATGCATTATCTTTGATGCTGCCACAAGGCTTACCATTGTAAAAAAATATCACGCCCTTATCCGGTAGATAAAGAGCGGTGATAACATCGTCTTCATCAACATTGGGAAAAATTTTGCCAAGTTGCTTGCTATAAGATGCAATCTGCTCTTTGGAGAGGGGCCCGCTATGTTGCATTTCCTCAATGCTCCGCTCAACCAACGAGCTTGCAGTGAAATCTGTTGCGTAGCGCAGTGATATGGCAAATGGCGCATTCATTGACCATTTTTTTGCATCCGTCCATAATTCTGCATCATAAACATGCACCCATAATTTAGTGAGTGTTCCCCGCCCGTAAGGAGTAGAAGAATTTATATAGGATGCTAGTTCTGGTCGCTTTGCCGTTTGAGCAAGAGATATAACAGGGAACAACAGCAATAATAATATCCAAATACTTTTACGCATGAGCAAGCTCCACCTGTACCACATTAGTGCGTCCTGTAGCAAAGGTGGCAGCACAAACTCCCAGGTAAAAACGCCAGTTGCGGATAAAGGCTTCGCTATAGCCCATAGAGAGAATTTCATCCCGTTTGGCTTCAAAGCGTTTGAGCCATTCCTTAAGTGTTTTTGCATAATCCTGTCCAAAAGAAAATAAGTTACTGGCAATAAGCCCAGCTTTTGCGGCTTCCTCCTGGAAGCGTTTTGCCGAAGGCAGCATACCACCGGGAAATACGTAATGCCTTATGAAATCGCTGCGTTTGCGATAACCCTCGAAAAATTCATCGCCGATGGTAATAGTTTGAATCACCGCCTTGCCTCCACGCCTTAGTCGTTCTCCGATAGTTTTGAAATAGATTGGCCAGTAGCGCTCACCTACCGCTTCGAACATTTCTATGGAGACAATAGCATCAAACAAACCTTTAGTATCCCGGTAATCCTGCAAGAGTATATCGGCCTTTTCACCAAGCCGCTCGCTAGCAAAACTATGTTGCGACGGCGAAATGGTAAGCCCAGTAACCCGGCGCGAGAACTTGGCCGCTTCTTCGGCGAATCCGCCCCAGCCGCAGCCGATTTCCAACACCGACCCCGCATCATTAATGCGTTCTAGAATGCGTTGGTATTTGGCGTTCTGCGCTTCCTTAAGATCGCTTGCATCTTTAGTGAACAACGCGGAGGAATATGTCATAGATTCATCGAGCCATAATTTATAAAAATCATTGCCAACATCGTAATGCGCTTCGATATTTCGGCGGCTGCCACGTTTGCTGTTACCGCGCACAATGCGGTTATATACTAGAAAACCCAGGCGTTGTAGCCAGTTACCATGAGCGTAATCGCGCTCTACCGTTTCCATATTGAGCAGGAATAGTGAAAATAAAGCTTCGACACTATCTGTATCCCAAAGGCCTGCGATATAATCCTCGCCAAGCGCAATATCGCCACGCAGCATGGCGTTCCCAGCTACTTGCCAATCAGATATAACTATAGTGGCTGCCGGGCCGGGCTCGCTACCCTTAAAATCATAGACTTTGCCTTCCGGCGTGGTGAATTGGAGTGAGCCACATTTTATATGCTCAAGCGTTTTTAAAGTATGTTTTGCGATGAAAGAAAGCGGAATGATACTCATTTGGAAATCTCCATGGATGGTGGGATAGGATGTGGCCGGTAACGGACACCTTTCAGCCAGAGCCGCACTGCTTGATAGTGGATAAGTCCGATGACTTTTAAGGTCACCAGCGGGTAACGGAAGAAACAATAGAATAGGTTCGCGGAGGTAAGCGGAATGCGCTTGCCGGTAAGGGAGGTGGAAATCATTAGGCCTTCTTCATTATAATGATCTATCCATACACCTATTTTATCTTCCCGGTAAACGAAACGGAAGAGATAATAGCCGTTTATGTCAAGGAATGGCGATACATGGAATATTTTTTCCGCGCGCAAGTGATCATCAGGCATAATTGGCCTACGGTCTTCGTGGAATGAAATATAGCAATGGCGATCCTTAAATGTGTTCATCACTTCGGAAAGTACGGCACGCACATTGCCTTGGCGGTCAAGACAGAACCAGAAACTTACCGGATTAAATACATAACCAAACAGGCGCGGCAGCGTTAGCAACACAATTTTTCCATCAGCCTCAGGCACGTTCCATTCAGCAAGAACGCTACGAATCCAGGCAGGTAGCTTTGTACCATTGCGTGCGCCGTGATCGCGCTCATGGAAACTGAAGAGGTTCCAGCGATTGATTGATAACAGGCTAGTACGGAGCAACTTCATTTCATCAATCACAAAACATAGATAATATACGCCATAATGAAAGGCATTGCGCTTGGGTCTATGCCGCGCATGTGCCACATCGGCGATAAGCAGGGCGTTGGTTAATGCCATGGTACCTCTGCTCCCAACGCTTTCGCAACCGTAATGGCACTGGCGAGTCCATCTTCATGAAAGCCATTTCGCTGATATGCACCGCAGAACCAGGTATTTTGGTTACCCTGAATAGAAGAGATACGCGCCTGCGCTGCCACCGCTTCCTGGCTATAAATCGGATGTTCGAATATATGTTCGTCAAATATATGCTCGGACGCAATGGCGTGATCGGGGTTTAAAGTCACAAACAGTGGGTAATCATGATCAATTGATTGTAGTAGATTCATCCAATACGTCACAGAAATATCATCGCGGCTGGCCTTATCCGAATGATAAACCCAACTAGACCAGCAACGTTTGCGTTTTGGCATTATGTTCGTATCCTTATGAAGCACTGCTCGGTTTTTTTGATATTTGAATGCTCCAAATATGGCGCGCTCCTCCAATGTTGCATCTTTCAGAAGGCCGAGCGCCTCATCAGCATGGCAGGCAAGCACAACATGGTCATATTCTTTAATATTTCCAGAGCCATCGGTAACTTGCACCTTATCTTTTTCGCGTTTTACGGCAATGGCTGCACAATTAATGAGTATCTGTTTCTCGAAAGGACTCGTTAGCCGTTTGATATATTCTTTAGCACCGCCGGTAACGGTATACCATTGCGGCTGATTCTTTACCGAAAGTAATCCATGGGCTTTAAAAAAGCGGACAAAATATAATGCAGGAAATTGCAGCATTGTATCCAGCGGGCAGCTCCAGATGGCACCACCCATTGGCAGAATATAATACTTTGCAAACCAATCACCCATATTCATCTTTTTCAAGAGCTGCTGCAAAGTAAACTGTGGATGGCTCTCCGCAAATTTCATAGCCCTGTGATTGAAATGCAGAATATCAAAGATAAATCGCCAGAATTTTGGACGAATCAGATTGCGACGCTGACCGAATACGGCATTTAAATTTTTTGCTCCCCATTCAATCGCACCATTATTTATGGTAATACCAAATGTCATTTCACTTTTCTGAACCGGAACGTTCAAGTAATGGAAAAGCTTGGTAAGGTTGGGGTAGTTTTGCTGATTAAAAACTATGAATCCAGTATCAACAGCGATAGTTTTACCGCCATAATTTACGTTCAGCGTGCGGGTGTGACCACCGATATCCGAAGATTTCTCGTAGACAGTTATTTCATACTTGGGATGCAGAAGTGAGGCAACACCAAGACCTGAAATACCCGTGCCAACAATAGCTATTCTATTCATAATTTATTTATCCAAAAACTCCTGGACTTTGATGCAGAGTAGCATTATCATACTGTGTAGTCTAGTATTAAATTTAAAATCTATTATCATACTGTACGGTATGAATATTATATGAAATACGGCCGCACACAAGATGAAAAAAAGCATCAGGCGATTTTAAAGGCAGCGATGCGGCTGTTCCTTAAAAAAGGCTATTCCAGCACCTCGATGGATGCAATTGCGCTGGCAGCGCGGGTAACCAAACAAACCGTCTACTCCCATTATCACAACAAGGACAAGCTGTTTACCCATATGATTGCGGAACTTTGTGAGAAACATACGCCCCCTAGCACATTACTTGATGATAGCGAAAAGCCTATCGAAAGCCTGCTATATGAAATCGGCCGGAGTTTTCTGGATATGATCACCAGTCAAGAAGGTTTGGCGGTAACAAGGCTGGTGATCGCTGAAGTCGGCCGCCAGCCAAAACTAGCAAAACGCTATTATGAAGGCGGCACACAGCGCATGATCAGCATGCTTGCTGATTTTCTTGATCGACAGAATAAAAGAGGTGCGCTTTCTATCCCCAACACAGTCAGTGCGGCTTCCTATTTCTTTGCCATGTTGAAAGGCAGCTATCATTTACGCATGCTTTTTGCGATAAAGCCCACTCCCAGCACCAGCCAGAAAGAACAGCATGTGCGGGAAACCGTTACCATCTTCATGCAACTATATAGTGGCCGTAATTCAATGCATACGCGCGATACATTATGAAAATAGCTGCTCGATTATTATATCTATTTACTAGCCTGCTGGCGCTTTGCAGTTGTTCAAGTGTCGATATACTGAATTTCACCATTCCTCGTTCGGGCTATAGCGTGCATAAGGACATCTCCTATGGCGCAGATCCTCGTCAAAAACTTGATATTTATGTCCCCGATCAGCCAGATGCTAGCAAAAGCGTGATCGTGTTTTTTTATGGCGGCAGCTGGCGGATGGGAAGCAAAGATGATTATAAATTCGTGGCCCAGGCCTTTGCCTCGCAAGGGTTCACCACTGTCATTGCCGACTATCGCCTTTATCCGCAAGTATACTTCCCTGACTTCTTAAAAGATGGCGCGGATGCATTCGTCTGGGTGCATAAGCATATAGCTGAATATGGTGGAAATCCTGAGAACCTCTTCTTAGCTGGGCATTCAGCAGGTGGTTACAATGCTATTATGCTGACAATCAATGATGCTTACATAAAAGCCGCTGGAGGAAATCGCTCATGGATCAAAGGCGCCATTGGCATTGCCGGCGCTTATGATTTCCTGCCGATCATCGATCCAAAAATCAAAGCGGTTTTCAGCAAAGCGGAAGAAGCAAAAACTCAGCCTATAAACTTTGTCGGCCCTAATCTGCCACCAATGTTATTGCTCCAAGGCGAGGCCGACACTGAAGTAGACCCTAACAACACCATAAATCTAGCAGCAAAACTCCGGCGGTTTAACGATCCGGTGACGGAACGATTATATCCCGATGTTGGGCATATAGGCATTGTTCTGGCACTAGCTAAGGGCTTCCGTGGCAAAGCGCCAGTATTAGCGGATATCACCGCATTCATTCATGCTAATACCTCTCCTTAAGCTATTTTCTTCAGCGGAATTTGATGAGTATTGATTCCTTTCTTCGGCAGGTTTGCCAGCAGCCGATCGGTACAACCCGGCGGCAGAAAAGCGATTAGGTTCATCAGAAAATAAAATGGCCAAGGAAAAGCAATGCGTGATGGGTTTCGCATTAGGCGTTTCTTTATCTTCAGGGCGGCTTTTTCCGCGGAAATGATCATTGGCATGGGGAAATCATTAACGTCAGTCATCGGAGTTTTGATGAATCCAGGGCACACCACGGTCACTCCAATTCCATCGCTTTTTAACAATCCGCGTAAGGCTTCGCCATAAAACCGCACGGCGGCTTTGCTTGCCGAGTAAGCCGGCGCACTTGGCAATCCCTTAAAAGACGCTAGCGAACTTATTATCGCGATTTGCCCTTTCCCGCGTTTCTTCATGAGTAGCATCGCGGGATGCACGGTATTAAGCACACCATCCAAGTTAGTGGAAAAAACCTCCGTTACACTTGCTTCTGTTTTATGCTGCAAAAACATTTCGGAAACTCCGGCATTGGCGATCACCAGATCGAGCGGCTTACCGCTATCGGTTTCTTGGATCAAATCTTGCATTGCCTGGCGATTCCGCACATCTATCACAAACATTTCGACATATGCCCCGCGCAAACGGCAGGCCGCCGCAATATCGGCGAGCCTATCCTCATTGCGCCCAGTCAGAAACAGGCTAATTCCCTGCTCTGCATAAGCAAGGGCCAGGCTTGCACCAAGCCCGCTGCTTGCTCCAGTAATCAATATATTTTGCGGATTTCTCATACTTGCTGATATCAGTTTAAGCTATCTCCGGCATTTTGATTAATAATATTCTTCAGCTTTAATAGGATTGTTAGTATTCTTATCGCTATGCCTATTATCAAAGATATAAGTTCCACGCAAAAAACGCAAATCGTTGGCCTGACGCGAGAGGAATTAACGGAGAAGCTGAAAGCGCATGGTTTTGAGCCGTTCCGTGCCAAGCAGATCTGGCACTGGATATATACCAAAGGCGTAACCAGTTTTGACCAAATGACGACCATCGCCAAGGATCGCCATGCGCTTCTGGACGAACATTTCACCATCAAGCGTCCCGGCATCGCCAAGGACTTGACTTCATTCGATTCCACACGCAAATGGCTGCTTGAATTTCAGGACGGCAATAAGGTCGAAACCGTTTTCATTCCAGAGGAAGATCGCGGTGCGCTATGCGTTTCATCGCAGGTGGGCTGCACGCTTAGCTGCACCTTCTGCCATACCGGCACCATGAACCTGGTGCGCAATTTGAGTGCAGGGGAAATCATCGGACAGGTGCTGGTGGCGCGCGATGGCTTAAATGAATGGAATAAGCGGCGCGAAGATTGCCTGTTTACCAATATCGTGCTGATGGGCATGGGCGAACCGCTGTTTAATTACGATAATGTCGCCAAAGCGCTGAATATCATCATGGATATGGAAGGAATCGCCATCTCCAAGCGCCGCATTACACTTTCCACCTCCGGCGTCGTGCCGATGATAGAACGCGTGGGCAATGAGCTGGGCGTTAATCTGGCGATTTCGCTGCATGCAGTGCGCGATGAACTGCGGGATGAGCTGGTGCCCCTAAACAAAAAATATCCGATTGCTCAGTTGCTGGAAGCCTGCCGGACATATCCTGCAGCCAATAACGCGCGGCGCATTACGTTTGAATATGTGATGCTAAAGGGCGTAAACGATAGCGATGCCGATGCGCGAGAGCTGGTGCGCTTGCTCGCCAGCATCCACGCCAAGGTGAATTTAATTCCGTTCAACCCATGGCCGGGCGCGCCTTATGAATGCTCCAGCAATAACCGCATCAATGCCTTTGCTAAGATCGTGAATGATGCCGGTTATTCCTCGCCGGTGCGCACGCCGCGCGGCCGCGATATTTTCGCCGCCTGCGGCCAACTTAAATCCGATTCCGAACGAAAGAAAGGGCAGAAAGTATGGCTGGGAGAAAAGCCGGAGGGTGGAGTGTCTGCTGGTGCGGAGTGAGGGGAGTGAGATGAGAAGATACTCATTAGGGCCTATATATATATTACGGGACCAATACCATATATGGTTATAACTCTTTATATGGTTATAACTCTTTGAAAACTGTGTTGGCATGCTGGCAGCACCAGCAATATCAGGAAAAAGCGATTGATCCCAAATAACCCGAAGCAATTTGACGAAAGGGATCGAGTTATCCTATAACTGACAACCAGGCATGAAATAATTGAATTGAAGATGAGTATGAATTGTAAGACTATAAAGTTATCGCTCTTATTTGCTGTGTTTATATTCACCATATTATTATTCATCTCAGAGCAATCTAGCTCACAGGAAAGTCCAGACATGCCTTCAGTCAGTAGTGCCGAAGAAGTTGATGCCACTAGTAATTCAAAAATATCTTATAGCACTACTGTTAGCCACCACCCAACATCTTCGAGCAAACTTCCAGGCAAGTGCGAGTATATCGTGAGAAACATAGCAGCCAATGTGCCATTCCCAAAGATAGCAATTGAATTCACCGTAACTTGGCCCTGGCCAACGGATCAATGCCCTGTTGAGGAACTGAGCACCCTAAAATGCAAAGAAGCACCTTACTCAATACATGGTTACGTTAACCTCCACCGTGCTAATGCCATTTGTTCAACTCAGTACGACTCTGACGCAGGTATATGTACGTACAATATAGTGGTTGTAAGGAACAATGATAACGTCCCACCAAGTCCGCTATGGCTTCCCGCCACTATGCATGTATACATGCCAAATGCTAAGGGAAACTGTACTTGCGATCCAAAAGTGGACACACGATATGATTGTGAGAAATCTAACTAAGCCCTTTATTAAAATATTCTCGTAAAGTAGCCACGATTACACTCTTTTCATAATTCCCATACGATAATACTACTCCTCTTCTTCTTTCCCAACGCCAAGATTTGCTAGATCCACTTTTTTCAGTGATAGGAATCTTGTGAGGCCATGGCCCGTAACCGGATAAAGTTCCTGCTTGGTGATGACACCTTGATACTCAAGTTTTTTGATGAAAAGTTCCAGCGCGCCAAGCGAACCGGCACCAGCCTTTCCCGGCACCGCGCCATATAACCGTACGCCACTAAAAAACTGTGGCACGGTTGTTTTATAGGGAATTGGTTCATTGGCAGCCGTATCTGGTGCCCACACAGCAGCCTTTAGCCATTTCAGTATTTTGCTTTCATCCTCCGAAAGCTGGATGCTTTCCAGTGGTTTTAGTTGCTTGGGCTGAATATGCATAAACTCTCCTCAAATTTTATAGTAGATTTTCTTTTCTTGTGCCACTAGCTCATTAAAAGCAATTCCGAGCGTAAGAAGGGCGAGAAAGTATGGGCAGGAGAAAGGCCGGAATCAACAATGATATCGGAACTTACATTAGACAAAATTTAGAACATGCTAACCTAGACGAAGCAGGATTAGGAAAATGAAATTATCCTTAAATATCAAATGATTAGCATTGGCTCCCCGGGCCGGATTCGAACCAGCGACCAACCGGTTAACAGCCGGTTGCTCTACCACTGAGCTACCGGGGAACATTAAGGCAGGCTCTTTTAAGCGCGGTCAATAAATACAAAAAAACTGCAATTATTCAAGTGCTTTAAAAAAATTTCCATGAAATCCGCCTGTGGTACGCACTTTCAAGCTAGATAGTCAAATAATTGTTAACAGCAACAAAGTTGTGGTTTATGATTCCTTAAAAACTACACAAGGAGAGATAAATGTTTCGCAAATTAATGGCCGTTTTGGCGGCGTTTTTCATCGGATTTTTCGGATTTGGCGGCGGGAAAGCTGCGGCTGCGGCAGCCGATCCGGAAAATACCATCGTTATGGAAATCGGCGACCATGATGGAAAGCCGAAAGGCAAAGTGGTGATCGAAATGCGCCCGGATTTGGCACCAAATCACGTTAAACGCATCAAGGAATTGGTCAAGTCAGGGTTTTATAATGGTGTGCCGTTCCACCGCGTCATCGAAGGCTTCATGGCACAAACCGGCGATCCAACTGGCACGGGAACCGGCGGCTCAGGAAAAAAATTGAAGGCGGAATTTTCATCTGAACCGCATGTGCGCGGCACGGTTTCGATGGCAAGAGCTTCTGATCCGGACAGCGCCGACAGCCAGTTTTTCATCTGCTTTGCCCCCAGCTCATTCCTGAATGGCCAATATACAGTATGGGGGAAAGTGACCGATGGGATGGACGTTGTTGATACGATCAAAAAGGGCGTGGCTGGTAGCGGACAAGTAACCAACCCAGATAAAATAATCAGCATGAAAATGGCAGCGGACGTGAAGAAATAAGTCTTAAGTCTTATAATACCCTTTAAACCATTCCACGAATTTCGGCAGGCCTTCCTTTATTGAGGTTTTGGGTGAATAGCCAAAATCCTTTTGGCTTTGGGAAATATCCGAATAGGTGATAAAAACGTCGCCAGGCGGGGTAGGAGCAAAATTAATGACTGCTTTTTTAGCCGTAGCCTGCTCCAAAATAGCAATCACATCCATCAACTGCTCCGGCTTATTATTGCCTAGATTATAATAACGGTGACCAGGGCTTTTCAGCTTATATAATGCGCCCAGAATCCCGGAAACTATATCGTCAATCCAGGTAAAATCACGCTGCATATTTCCTTTATTATAAACTTGAATTGGCTGTCCGGCGAAAATCGCTTTCGTGAATGAATAATAAGCCATATCCGGCCTTCCCCATGGCCCGTACACCGTAAAAAACCGAAGTCCCGTCAATTGCAGGCCATAAAGATGCGCATAAGAAGCGCTTAAAATTTCATCGCATCTTTTGCTTGCGCCATAGAGCGAAATTGGGCTATCGGCTTTTTCTTCGAGCGAGAATGGGGTTTTTATATCCAGCCCATAAACCGAACTGGAGCTGGCATAAACCATATGCTTAAAATTAGGAGCTTTGCGGCAGATTTCCAGTAGCGCCAGATGGCCAATTATATTAGCCTCCGCATATAAAAACGGATGCTGCATCGAGTGGCGCACTCCCGCATATCCAGCCAGATGCACCACGTATTCTATCTGAGAAAGATAAGGTTGCAGAGCTTTCCCAAGCCCATCATTATCAGAAATATCGGTAATGATGAAAGTGAAGTTTTTATCTTGCAGCTTCTCCAACCGTGCTTTTTTTAAACTAACTTCGTAGTAATCGTTCAAATTATCAACGCCGATCACTTTTTCTCCGCGCTCAAGCAGCTCCCGGCATACGTATGAGCCGATGAATCCAGCAGCGCCTGTCACCAAAATCGTCATGACGCCTCCAATATCCCTAAATCTTTTTTCCCGGCAGTAAGAAACCGTCTGGGGTTATAGGCAAAATCCCGTCTTGCATCATCATCGTCGAACACTAGATCAATGTTCATGCGCGTTGCTATTTCGCCATTGATGTCTTCTTTGGAAAAAATCATGGAATAAGCATCAAGCAGAAGTGGCAAAAACCCGGTTGAGATGATCCGCCTTTTCTTCTTCATTATAGTGAAAATCTTTTCCACCATAACACGATAGGAAATCCGCTCACCTCCCCCCAGATTATAGCTCTTTCCGAAAGATGTTGGTAGCCCCACAACGGATAGGGATGCCAGAGCTAGGTCATCGCAATGTACTGGCTGGCGTAGCCCCCCGCCCTGCCCTGCAATTGGGAAAAATCCCAGTTTGTCAATGAACCGAACGATACTACTTACATTTCTATCTAGTCCGATGCCATAAATCATTGTCGGACGGAAAATTGTCCATTTGATACCGAGGGGCACACATAAATTAGCAATTTCTTTCTCTGCTACAACTAGCTGCGAAACCAATTTCTGCTCATAGGCATTCCGGGAGGAAGCCTTACCAAAAATTGAAGTTGAGCTGAAAGCAATAATGCGGTTTATGCCGAGGTTCGAGAATTTCTTTATGTGCGGCAGCAATAACCATAATGCAGGCGTGTAAATCAAGGTCTTTGGGTGCAAACTCGCAAGATTGGCCAGGTCCGATTCGAGATCTCCCTGCACCCATGTCAGATTCGGGTCTGAAAAATCCACCAGGCTGGAGTGATATAGCGCAATAACTTTCGCATCCAGTGCAAGTAGCCTTCGGAGTATCGCAATCCCCACCTGCCCAGTCGCACCTATGAGCAGATAAGGTCCATGGTTTTTTATTTCATCTGCAGAAATTTCCGCATGATCAGCAATAATATTTCTATAATTTTCCAGCAATCGCGATTTTAATTCCTGCAGCCACACCGCATCGTTCCGACCAATGAATAATTCGCCAGTAAGCAGCTTTTCTAAGGCCAGCCAAATCATTCTGGTCATGAGCCGCAGATAAATCCCGGCACTGATGAGGGTTAAAAAACCCGGAAAATATTGACCTTTAAAATTCTTGCGGAAGTAACGCTTGAATCCGTATGCCTTGTTCCATTCGACAAAAAAGCTCGAAACATCACTGGTAGAGCGGAAATGTACGGCACTAATCTGTGGCACGTAAAGTATTTTACCACCCAGCCGATTCACTTGGTAACAGAAATCCAAATCCTCAACGTGGAAAAAATATCCTTCATCAATGCCGCCTAGACGCTCGTATCTTTCTTTTTCAATCATCATGAAAGCGCCGGAAATGGCAGGAACTATGGAGGATTTTTTCATCTTCTCCATCTCATGAAAATTCATGCGCTCAAACAATTTCAGGTTGGGGAAAAAACGATAGAGTCGGAAAGTTTCAACAAACGCCACCATCGGTGTCAGGATATTACGGCGGCTGCCGCTCTGCTCAGAGCCATCTGGGTTTATTATTCGGCAACCGGCAAGCCATGCTTCACTATGGCTTTGCAGTTCATCACGCACTTTCGCCAGAGCACCCGGCGGAATTATACAATCAGGATTCAGTAGTAATAGATACTTTCCTTTAGCCTGCCTTGCACCGAGATTACACCCAGCGGCAAACCCAATATTGCCATGATCATTGATCAATTTCAGTCGCGAATCAAGCGTTGCCAATTTTTCCAGCTTATGGGCCACATGCGTAGGATTACCATTATTGACCAAAATAAGTTCGCAAAGCCCGTCTTGCGCCAATACTGATTCGATTGAGCGCGGCAATATCGGCCCGGTATTATATGAAACGATTACGACACTGACGTTATTATTTTCTACCATTGTGGTGGATTCTCTTTGTAAGAGGCAAAACTTGGCAATTTCTTGTCACGCTCTGATACTAGCGGATTTTCCACCGGCCATTTTATCCCAATTTCCGTATCATCCCAGCGGATGCCGATTTCGCCCGGAGCATTATACAACGCATCAACTTTGTAAAAAACATCCGCTGACTCATCACCTACCACGCAGAATCCATGAGCAAACCCGGCGGGAATCCATAATAATTTTCCATTATCGCCGCTTAATTCCAATCCGAAATATTTTCCAAAAGTCTTGGAATTCGGCCGGACATCAACGGCAACATCATATATACAGCCATGTAAAACCCCAACCAATTTTCCCATCGGTGGATCATACTGCATGTGCAATCCACGCAGAACTTTAGGGCTTGAGCGTGAATGATTATCCTGCAGAAATGCCGTAGGTAAACCGTGCTCTGCAAACTGCTTTGCGTTGAAACGTTCAACAAAAAACCCGCGGCCATCCCTATGAATATCAAGTTCAACTACGAGCAATCCTTCAATTCCGGTGGTTTGAACTTTCATATTTTTTCCATACATTCGGCGAGCGCCACTTCCCATTGCGGCATTATTATCTCAAAATCTTTTTTGAGCTTTACCATCTCAAACCGCGAATTATGAGGACGCGGCGCCGCAGTTTTATACTCGGAAGATTTGATTGCCACAACTTCTTTGACCTTAAGCGGAATATTCTTTTGCTTCAGTTGCGCAAAAATTTCACGTGCGAAGTCGCACCAATTGGTAACTCCTGAATTCGCCATATGGTAAATACCAGAAGGAAATTTTGCCCTTTTCAAAGCCTCTTCCAGCGCCAACAGACTATATTTTGCCAGATGTGTAGCATAAGTTGGAGCGCCAAACTGATCACCAACTACTGAAATTTTTTCTAAGCTCTTTCCTAGCCGTAGCATGGTGGTGAGAAAATTCTTTCCCGAATGGTCGTAAACCCAACTTGTCCTGAAAATCAGCCATTTTCCTCCTGTAGCAGCTATCAATTTTTCGCCCACCAGCTTTGATCTTCCATAAGCATTCAAGGGCAAAGTTGTGTCGCTCTCACGCCAGGGCTTGTGTCCAACACCAGAAAATACATAATCGGTAGAATAATGCACAAACGGAATATTTTTCTGCGCGCAAAATTTGGCCATGATTCCCACACTTTCACCGTTGATAATTGTTGCTAGTTCTCCCTCCTCTTCTGCCTTATCCACCGCGGTATAGGCAGCAGCATTGATGACCGCTTTTGGAGAAAATGCTTCCAATATGGGAAGAAGTTTTTTCGGCTGGGCGAGATCGATTTCCGGCTGCCCTAAAAACTCGGCTTGGTTTCCAAGAATGTCTGCAAAAGCTCGGGAAAGCTGGCCGCCGCGGCCGATAACCAGAAATTCCGGATTATTCATCCCAATCGGCATTTTTTTCCGTCAGCAGCGAAAAAAGATATTTTCCATACTCATTCTTATATCCGAAACCGGCAGCGAGTTTCTTGAATTGATTTCGCGTGATGAATTTTTTCCGGTAAGCAATTTCCTCTATACAGGCTATTTTCAGGCCCTGGCGCGCTTCAATAGTCTGCACGAATTGCGCCGCAGCTATAAGGCTTTCGCAAGTACCGGTATCAAGCCAAGCCAGCCCACGCCCAAAGGTTTCAACCATCAACTTGCCACGCTTTAAATATTCTCGGTTTACATCGGTGATTTCCAGCTCGCCACGTGCTGAAGGCTTTAAAGATTTAGCAATTTTCACCACTTCTGCATCGTAAAAATAAAGCCCAGTTACCGCCCAGGAGGATTTTGGCTTTTTTGGCTTTTCCTCAATGCTTATTGCCTTGCCAGAATCGTCAAACTCCACCACACCATAACGCTCCGGATCGCGTACATGGTAGGCCATTATCCGGCCACCCTCCTTACGTTCTGCCGCATATTTCAATTTAGTGGTGAGGTTCCGGCCATAAAAAATGTTATCACCTAAAATTAGGCAAACCTGCTCTTTGCCGATAAATTTTGCGCCGATTATAAAAGCTTGCGCTATCCCATTGGGTTTGGGTTGCGCGGCATATTCGAGCTTTATGCCAAGCTCACTGCCATCACCCAACAATTCTTCCATCATTGGCAAATCGCGCGGGGTGCTGATGATCAGGATTTCCCGGATATCCAGCATCATCAACAGCGAAAGTGGATAATAAATCATTGGCTTATCATAGATCGGAAGCATCTGTTTGCTGATCGATTTTGTGATGGGCGAAAGCCTGGTTCCCGCCCCACCCGCCAATATTATTCCTTTCATGCTCTTGCCTTTTCCTTATGCGTTACCGAATCGGCCCAACCACGGTTTTGTAAATACCATTCGACCGTCGCTTCTATACCTTTTTCAAAATTATATTTCCGCTTAAACCCCAGTTCCCGCGCCGCTTTTGCATCATCAATGGCATAACGCTTATCATGTCCCGGACGGTCTTTGATGAAAGTAATTTGCTCTTTATGTGATCCGGCTTTCCTTGGACGGATTGCGTCCAGAATCTCACAGATTTTATTCGCGGTTTCTATATTATTCCTCTCAGCATTGCCACCAAAACAATAAGTTTCTCCAGGATTTCCCCGTGTGAGAGCCAGATGCACTCCAGTACAATGATCTTCAACATGAATCCAATCACGCACGTTTTTTCCGTCACCATAAATGCCGATTTTTCTTCCTGAAAGTGCATCAAGAATGGTTTTCGGAATCAGCTTTTCCGGAAATTGCCGTGGTCCATAGTTATTGCTACAATTCGTGATAATTGCTGGGAATCTATAGGTTTCATACCAGGCACGTGCCAGGTGATCTCCAGCGGCTTTCGACGCAGAATAGGGGGAATTAGGCCGAATCGGCGATTCCTCGCTGAATTTTCCGGTTGCGCCCAACGAACCATATACTTCATCAGTTGAGATTTGCACGAAGCGGAATTTTTCTTTTTTTTCCACTACCAACTCATTCCAATATTTCCGAGAGTTTTCGAGTAAATTGTAGGTCCCTTCAATATTGGTTTTTATGAAAATACCGGGCGAGGAAATCGAATTATCAACATGCGATTCAGCAGCAAAATTCACAACAGCATCACTTTGCTGTTCGCGCAAAAGCCGGGAAGCCAGAGCGCTATCACATATATCACCCGTGACGATTTGTAGCCGTGATTTATCCTTTATACAGTCAAGATTTTCATGATGCCCAGCATAGGTAAATTTATCCAGCACGATTACTTCATCACCGCGCATAATGCTTTGTGCCACAAACGCACTACCGATGAATCCAGCCCCCCCTGTCACAATTAATTTCATATTATTTCAGCCATCCCGGAATTGTTTCAGATTTCAGCATTGCATTGTAACTCGGCCTTTTTCTTATTACCGCGAACTTATCGCCTTTTACCAGAATTTCCGGGATAAGTAGTCGGGAATTATAGGTAGAGGACATCGTCGTGCCATACGCCCCAGCAGTACGGAAGGCAACTAAATCTCCTGATTTCATTGCTGGCATTTCGCGCTGAATGGCGAAAACATCACCAGTTTCACACACTGGGCCCACTATATCGACCAATTGTTTTTTCACCGTGTTTTTTTTCACCGTAATAATTTCATGGTAAGCATCATAAAAACTAGGGCGGATCAAATCGTTCATCCCAGCATCGAGTACATAAAAAATCCGGTCGCCAGTATCCTTCACATAAGTCAGTTTTGCCACTAATATTCCGCTATTCCCAGCAATCATCCGCCCAGGCTCAAAGATGAATTTGCAATCTAGCCCATGCATAGCCTTTTTCACCGCATCAGCATAATCCCTTGGTGACGGAGGATTATCCGAACCGTAATAAGGAATTCCTAACCCGCCGCCAAGATCAATTCGTTCTATATTTGCGCCGCGCCGCAGTAGTTCTTCCGCCAATTCCCGTATTTTGGTGAAAGCCTGTACGAACGGTTTTATTTCAGTTATCTGCGAGCCGATATGTGTGGAAATGCCTTTAACATCTATGTTTTTTAGCCTTTTCGTTTGAGCGTAAATCCGCAGCGCATCGGCGAATGCGATGCCAAATTTATCCTCTTTGCGGCCAGTACTGATTTTTTTGTGCGACTTGCTATCTACGTCCGGGTTAACACGGAAGGCAACTGGCGCTTTTTTGCCTAAATGCTGCGCTACTTCGTCCAGGGTGAAAAGCTCTGATTCGGATTCAACGTTAAATTGATAAATCCCAGTTTTTAGGGCAAATACTAATTCTTCTTTGGTTTTTCCTATACCGGAAAATACTATTTTTTTTGCTGAAATCCCCGCCGCCAATGCCCTTCTTATCTCACCCTCGCTTACTACATCCGCCCCCGCCCCTAATTCAGCCAGGGTTTTAATTACAGCGATATTGGAATTAGCTTTTACTGCATAACATACCAATCTATCAAGCGGCGCAAGGCTTTCAGAAAACACCTTATAATGTCGCGTTAGCGTAGCACTTGAATAGCAATAAAACGGCGTCCCAACCGCAGCTGCAATTTTTGCAAGCGGCACTTTTTCAGCATAAAGTTGGCCTTTTTTATAATTGAAATAATCCATATCAATAATGCTGCAAGGGATCGCTTACGTTCACTTTATCCTTATTCACCTTGTCGCCGAACATTTTTTCATTTTCCTTGACCAAATCCTTCTTATACCCGCAAGCAGCGAGCAAAATGAGTAGGGAAAAATAAACAATAAAGGCTTTGATATTTTGCATCACGTTCAATTATAATGGTAACTATAAGGGTAAATACAATGAACCGCATGGGAAATAAACTGAAACTTTTTGCTTTCGCACTGGCAGTTTTTGCTGCGTTTTCCAGCGGATACGCGCTAGCACGAACAAAAAAGCCAGAGATTGTTTCTGAAATCGTTGCTTCCGAGCCGAAATCATTAGAGGATATTACCTTTCTAGATAAAGACGGGGAAACGAAGAAACTCTCAGATTTTTCAGGTGTACGCATCATAAATTTCTGGGCACTTTGGTGCTTTCCTTGCAAACAGGAAATGCCTGGCCTCTCCAAATTGCAGCAAGAATACGCAAATAAGGGGTTGAAGGTAATCGCTTTAGCAAATTCTACCAATGGCGTGAAACAAATCGAGAATTTCTATAAAAAGAACCAGATAAACACACTTAGTATTTTCATTGATACAGACAATCAAAATTTTAAGGTTCTGCACCTAAAAGGCTTGCCTACTTCAATAATCGTTAACAAAGATGGCGAAGAAGTAGGGCGCGTTTCCGGCTATAATGACTGGGAATCCAAAAAAACCAAGGCTTTTATCGAGAAGCTACTGGCAGAATAAGCTTATTTAAACGCTTCAATAACTGCTGCAGGAGTAACTCTGTGTTTCTTGAAAATCGTCTCCATTCCTGAAGTTGCAGCCTCCTTAGCCATCACCCCACCCGTGATGAAAATCGAGTATATTCCAGCAGCATTCGCACCTTTTATATCAGTTTCCAAATTATCACCAATTGCAGCAATTTTTGCTTTGTCTTTGGTTTTAAAAACCTCGAAACAACGGTCATACACTGTCGGATATGGTTTACCGAAATAAATCACCTTGCCACCCATTTTTTCATAAGCCTCAGCCATTACCCCAGCACAAAGTGCACGGGTACCATTTTGGCGCACAATTTCCATATCAGGATTCGTGCAAATAAATGGCAATCCAGCTTTGTAACAGTCTTTAAGTTCCGGCAGGTTCTCATCCAAGACCGAACTATCATCATCAAAACCAGTGACGATGGCAAAATCCGCATCTTTTGGTGTTTTGACGCGCCGGTATGAAGAACCGTCAAGTAACCCAGCATCCCGTTCTGGCCCGATGGAATAATATGATTTGCCAATCGGATTTTTGCTCAAATGCTCGAAAGCTACCTCCCCAGAAGTTATCACCTGATTATAATATTGTGGCATTATTTGCATTTGATCCAGCACTTCTATAACCCTCCAAGCACGACGCGGCGCATTGGAAAGGAAAATTATTTCCTTATTTTGTGTACGCAATTTTTGCAGAGTTTCTCTCACGCCGGGATATAACTTCTGCCCATCATGCACCACACCCCAGAGATCAACGATGAATGCATCGAAATTGCCAGCAATTTCGGAGATGGATCGTAGAAATATCACGCCGCCAGACTTTCCCCGGAAACGGCTTTTTTTATCAATGCTAACGTATTGTCGATCCCGTAAAGTTGTACGAAAGAGCCGAATCTAGGTCCTTGGCTCTGGCCCAGCAATATTTCATACAAAGCCTGGAACCAGCTGCGCAAATCCTCAAACCCATTTTCCTTTCCCACCGTATATATTTCGTTCTGGATGATTTCCGCTGTTGCATCCTTGGGCATTTTCTCTAAACGCAATAATAATTCGCTAAGTGCTGCTTTTTCCTTCTCATCTGGGGCTCTGAATTTTTTGTTCTTCTTGATGAAGTCCTCGTAATAATTTATCGCATAGCCAACCAGTTTATCGAGTTCTGGTGCATTTGCGGCGGTCAAACCTGGTTGATAGCGGCTTATAAACCCCCATAAAACTCCTTTATCATGGGAGTTTGAGGCACCCACCAGATTTAGCAAAAGTGCGAAACTTACTGGCAAATTCGCCTTTGGTGGATTACCGCAATGGATATGCCATATTGGATTCTCCTTCTGTTCAGCTTCAGTTTGCGCCTGATATTTTGTGAGGAACGTATAATACTCATCCACGCTTTTCGGTATGACATCAAAATAAAGTCGTTTCGCACGGGTAGGTGTCAAATACATGTAATATGAAAGACTTTCCGGATTGGCGTAGCGTAGCCAATCTTCCATGCTGATACCGTTACCTTTGGATTTTGAAATTTTCTGGCCTTTTTCATCCAAAAACAATTCGTAATTATACTGTATTGGCGGATTGCCACCAAGCACCCGGCAAATCTCCGAATAAATTTTTCCATTCACCAGATGTTCCTTACCATACATTTCAAAATCAACATCCAGCGCCGCCCAACGCATTCCGAAATCCGGTTTCCATTGCAATTTGCAATTACCACCAGTCACTGGAAGCTCGGTTTCCTGCCCATCCTCATCGTTGAACACCACCGTGCCTTTTTTCGCATTCACTGATTTCATCGGCACATATAACACCCGACCAGTTTTAGGGCTGATCGGCAGGAACGGGCTGTAAGTACCGCGCCGATCCGGTCCCAAAGTTGGCAGCATTATCTGCATGATCTGATCATAACGCTCAAGCGCCAGCAACAACTTTTCATCGAATACGCCGCTTTTGTAAAGCTCGGTTGAGCTTTTAAATTCATATTCAAAACCGAAAGTATCAAGAAATTTTTTCAGGCGCGAATTCATATGTTCGCCAAAGCTTGTATGTGTGCCGAACGGATCGGGAACCGCAATTAAAGGTTTTTGCAAGTTATGCTCCAGCATCTCCTGATTAGGCAAATTTTCCGGCACTTTACGAAGACCGTCCATATCGTCGGAAACACAGAAAAGACGAGTCGGAATATCGCTGAGTTGCTGGAAAGCGTGGCGCACCATCGTTGTCCGCGTCACTTCGCCGAACGTGCCGATATGCGGTAGACCGGAAGGGCCGTAGCCAGTTTCAAATAGCACATAACCCTTGGCGGGCGGCGATTTTTCGAACCGTTTCACTAACTTTGCCGCCTCTTCAAACGGCCAGGCGTTTATTTTTTTTTCTTCAGCCATTTATTAACCATTTATTTTTTCGCGGAAACCTTGCCAAGTTCCAGCTATTATATTTTTCACTTTATTCAGTTTATCCTCCTCGAAATTTAGAATCAAAAAAATCTCGAAGAATGCCACCAGAAAACTATATAGCACCAACGCTGGCACTTTGCGCCAATATAATCGCCAAAAAACCCCGCGGTTGCGGGCGGATATGCACTTACGTTCAGCACTCTGATTACTAGTAACAAATTTCAAGCCAAAAAGATCATGCACCGTTCGATTGCCGATTCGGTGTTTTAAAATTGCTTTCCCAGCAATCATTATCTTCCAGCCGCCGCTGATAGCACGTGAACCATATTCAAGATCGATAAAATCGATGAAAAAATCCTCGCGCATCACCCCAATCTCCTCAAGAACCTGGCGTTTTATAAGGCTGCCGGAAGCAATCGCGTATAAAATTCTGTTGACGTAAACGATGTTTTTTACAGGAATTTTTTTGAAGAACATCCCACCACACTGCACCAGGCCATACTGAGTTTTTGCTACGCTTTGCTCCTCTATATATGGAGCAATTATCCCGATTCTGTTTTTTATTGGATTGGCAAAATAGCTCTTCATCATTTCCAGCACAATATCCCGGGTGGCCGTACTGTCATCATCCAGCAACATTATCCAGTCATAACCTTCAGCAAGCGCGCGTTTTATCCCAGAATTCTGGGCTTTCGCAAGCCCCAGATTTTCCGGGTTATATATAACTTCCAGCTTATCCTTATTCTCGCGCTCCAGGTTCTTTAAAGAAGATTTCGTGTCCTCATCCGAACCGTTATCAATTATGATTATTTTATCAACCTGGTTTTTTATTGCAGTGAAATTCGCAATATATGCACGCCCAGAATTATAAGTAACGACAATAGTGCAAATACTGCCGAAGCCGTTGTGCTCGCCTGACATTTTTAAACGTGGCAATCCGGCATTTCTAGATTCTTCACTCCAGAAGTAATCGAGGCCAGCAGCGAATAATGCTGTGACATGATTTTCGTCATGAAAAACCGGGCAGTTGCGATTTTTGTTTCATAAAATTCTTTTTCGCTGGTTGCGGTTTTTAATTTTTCTAGGGCGATTTTCGCCATTCTTGCCCACATGAATCCGAATGCAACTAGTGCAAATAATTTCAGATACTCACTTGCAGCACCTGCGGCTTCATCAGGATTTCCAATGCTCTGCGCTGCAAGCCACATGCTCGCCTTTTGCAACGAATCAAGCGCTTTATATAAATGCTTGGTGAATTCAGCCATTTCGGGATTATCCCGATTTTCTGTAATAAAATTGCTGATCGGATGGAAAAAACTCCGCATGAATTTGCCGGTGCGATTCGGAATTTTCCTACCCACCAAATCAAGCGCCTGAATTCCATTAGCACCTTCATATATTTCAGCAATTCGCGCATCACGAATGAATTGCTCCATGCCATATTCTTTTATGTAACCATAACCGCCGAAAATCTGCACTCCCAAATTGGTAGTCTGCGAACCTGCTTCCGTCAGATATGATTTAACGATCGGCGTTATAAGTTGAATAAAATCCTCTGCCAATTCTTTCGCCAATGGGTCAGCGGAGCGCTTGGTGATATCAACTTGCAGTGCAGTATGCATAACCAACGCCCGCGCGCCCTCAGTAAAACTTCGCATGGTGAGTAGCATCCGACGAATATCGGGATGTACAATTAAGGGATCAGCAGGTTTCTCCGGGAACTTAGCACCTTTCAAAGCACGGCCCTGCAATCTTTCTTTCGCATATTGCAATGCATTTTGATACGCAACTTCCGCTAATCCCAGCCCTTGAATCCCTACATAAATCCTGGCCTCATTCATCATGGTGAACATGGCTTTTAATCCGCGATTGGCTTCTCCAACCAGCCAACCTTTTGCACCTTCGTAATTCATCACACAAGTGGGCGAAGCGTGAATCCCCATCTTATGCTCTATCGCACCGCAATTAAGAGCGTTATGCGCACCAAGACTTCCATCATCTTTTATCATGAATTTTGGCACAACGAATAGGCTGATTCCTTTGCTCCCCGCAGGCGCACCCGGTAGCCTTGCTAGTACCAGATGGATAATATTTTCTGCCATATCATGCTCGCCACATGAGATGAAGATTTTCGTCCCAGTGATTTTATAGCTACCATCCTTATCCGGCTCCGCTTTCGTTCTAATAAGCCCTAAATCGGTTCCCGCCTGCGGTTCGGTCAGGCACATAACGCCTGTCCACTTGCCACTCGCCATATTGGGCAGATATTTTTGCTTCTGTTCTTCACTGCCATGAATATGGATCGCATTATAAGCGCCGTGTGTGAGTCCCGGGGTCAGTCCGAAAGCCACATTTGCTCCAGCAACCATTTCGGTGACGGTCATATTCAAAACTTCCGGCAATCCCTGACCACCATAATTCGGATCACAGGTAAACGCGCTCCAGCCGGAGGCGGCATAGGTCTCGAACGCCTGCTTGAAGCCCGGCGGCGCGGTGACTTTACCCTTGTCGAATTTACAACCCTCCTTATCGCCGATGGCATTTAAGGGCTGTAAAACCTCTTCGCATAATTTCGCACCCTCAGACATTATGGTATCCATTAGTTCCGTCGTCATCTCCGGAAAACCCGCTAAATCTTTATATTTTCCAACTTCCAGCAACTCGTTCAGGATAAATTGGAAATCGCGTATTGGTGCTTTGTATGTGGGCATAATCTAATTCCTCAAGGGCTTGCCATTTTCTAGCATATATTCGATCCTGGCCAGAGTTGCCGGATGCTTGACCAATTCCATGAAAACTTCTCGCTCGACATTCAACACATCTTGTTCAGTCATGTCCTTGGTTATATCGGTATCGCCGCCAGTCAAAACTCTGGCGAGTGCTTTTGAAACTACTTCATCATGTGGAGTTGCTTTTCCGATTTTGACATAATGGTCAACCGCCATATTGAGGGCAAAACGGCCGGTTTTTCCTGGAAGCGCCAGCTTCGGAGGAGCCGGTGTATGATAATCTTTTGTCAGTTCCAGACATAGATTCTTGGCATCGGCTAGTAGTCTAGCCCGGTTCATACTCACTCGCGATTTTGCATTTAAAATCAACATATCCCGGGCTTCTTCCCCTGATTTACTGATTTTCGCCATGCTGATTTTTTCAAATGTTTCAGAAATCGTAGGCATGGTATTCAAAGTTTTCCCCAAACTGATGAATGAAAACATCCCGCCGATTTTTGCTGTAATTTTATCGGATGCGCGGCGCTGCTCCAAAGAGCGCAGTAGCATTTCCTTGCACCCGCCCCAGCCAGGCACAACACCAACACCTACTTCCACTAATCCCGAATAAGTCTCAATGTGCGCCTGCACCGCATCGGAATGCAGCAATATTTCACAGCCGCCGCCAAGCGCCATTCCAGAAACTGCGGAAACTACCGGGAACGGGGAATATTTCAGACCCATATATGTATCCTGGCCCTGTTTTATTACCCCCTCTATCATTTTCCATGCAGCGATATTCGAGGCAAAAAGAATAAATCCAAGATTGGCACCCACCGAGAAATTATCCGCATCATTGCCGATGATAAGTCCACGATGATTTTGTTTTACCAATTCCACCGATTTTGCCACCATTTCCAAAATCAGCGGGTCAATCGAATTCATCTTAGATGTAAATTCCAGGCACAAAATTCCATCGCCAACATCCCATAGCGCCGCCGATGGGTTTTTCGCCACTGGTTTTGATTTACCCTTAATATCAGCCAAGCTCCAAGCTTCGGGATCGAACTTTATTTCTTGGTAATCCTGCTTGGAAGAAACCGCAGAAAGATAAAAATTCCTGCCATCTTTTTTTGAATAGAAAGGTTTATTTCCAGCCTTTTTTAGTAATTCGGGAATTGGACGCCCTTGTTTTTCGAGATATTCAGCAAGCCAAGCCGCACCGGACTTTTCATTATCCCCCAGCCGATCAATCAACTCAAATGGACCATATTTCCAATTGTAACCCAGCCGCATCGCTTCATCGACATCATAGATACTATCAGAAATTTCCGGCACTAGTGATGCGGTATAGCTTAAAATCTGCGAAAGCACCGAAAGTGCATATTTTCCTCCTTTATCGGAGTTTCCGACAAGCGCGCGGAGCCCTTTCTTTGCCGCTTCAACACTTTCTAATTTCGGTTTTTTCTCAGGATTATATTCACCGGTTTTTAAATTAACTACCTCTTTGATCTTCTTGCCGCCATCCTTGTTTATCCTGTAGAATCCACCTTTTCCCTTGCGGCCAGTGTAGCCATCGGCGATCATTTTCTTCACTAACTCGGGCTCACGGTAAATTTTCCGAAATTCGTCAGTTTCCGGAAGTGTATCGGAAAAGGATTTCGCAATCAGTGGCAATAAATCTATGCCGATTAAATCCATCAACCCGAATACACCAGTTTTCGGAATTCCAACCGGCTTGCCCATCACCGCATCTGCTTCTTCAATAGAAACACCTTGATTTATTGCCTCAATTAAACCAACCGTAAGCCAGAAACAGCCGATGCGGTTGGCTATGAAACCTGGGGTATCTTTGCATTCAACCACGCCTTTGCCGAGGCGGACATCACAGAATTCATGGGCGGCCTTTTTCGCTGCATCCCTGGTTTCTGGACCAGCAATCAGTTCCAAAAGCCGCATGTAACGAGGAGGATTGAAGAAATGCGTAATTAAAAAATCGCGCTTGAATTTTTCGCTCATGCCGCTAGTCAAAACATGCAGCGGCAGTGTTGAAGTATTAGAAGAAATGATCGAATCCTTTTTGCGGAACACCTCGATTTTTTTATAGAGCGCCTGTTTCACCTCGATTTTTTCGATTATTGCTTCAATCGTCCAATCAACCTCGTGAAGTAGGTTCAAATCATCTTCAAGATTCGCTGGCGTAATTAATTTTGCGTTTCTCTTATGTGTCAGAGGTGCCGGATCGGTTTTCAGCAATCGCTCAATGGCTTTTTCTGCCAACTGATTCCGCGTTCCACCTTTCAAATCTTTGGGGACGACATCAAAAAGAATCACCGGAGTACCAGAATTGGCAATATGCGCGGCAATCGCACTTCCCATAACTCCCGAGCCTACTACTGCAGCTTTTTTGATTTCTGCCATGCTAATCCGCAACCTCCAGCACCGTCGCAATCCCCTGCCCACCACCGATGCATTGGGTGGCGAGTGCATATTTTTTCCGCTCACGTTTTAATAAGCTTGCGGCCTTCCCCGTAATGCGCGCACCTGTTGCTCCAAGCGGATGGCCCAGCGCGATAGCGCCACCATCCAGATTTACTTTTGCCGGATCAATTTCCAAATCGCGCATGCAAGCCAAGCTTTGCGCCGCAAATGCCTCATTTAGTTCAATTATATCTATGTCTTGTATGCTAAGCCCTGCACGTTCTAAAGCCTTTTTGCTTGCTTGAACCGGCCCAATTCCCATGATTTCCGGCTGGCATCCCGATATGGCAAAACTTTTGATATAAGCCAGTTTCGGCAAGTTATGTTCGTCCGCATATTGCTCAGAAACAACCAGCACAGCAGCTGCACCATCGGTCAAAGGGCTGGAGGTGCCAGCTGTCACCACACCTTTTTTATCAAATGCCGGTTCGAGTTCCGCAAGCCCTTTCATACTGGTATCAGGGCGAATGCAGCCATCTTCTATTATATGATTACCAATTGGAATTATTTCGTCTTTAAAGTTGCCAGAATCTCTTGCTTTCAGCGCCTTCCGCTGGCTTGCGGCTGAAAATTCCTCTTGGGTTTCGCGACTGATTTTATATTTTTTTGCTACGTTCTCTGCAGTAATACCCATTGAGATATATGCATCAGGCAAACCGCTTTTTTCATAGAATTTCGGGTTCGGCATCGGATTGAATCCAGCCATCGGAATACGGCTCATAGATTCAACTCCGGCAGCCACAAAAACCTCGCCAGCGCCGCAAGCAATAGCTCCGGCAGCACTATGGATTGACTGCATCGAGGAACCACAAAATCTATTTATCGTTGCCCCGCCAATAGAAAGTGGCAATCCAGCCAGCATCACCACCAACCGCGCAATATTCAATCCCTGCTCGCCTTCAGGAAAGGCGCAGCCCATAAGCAAATCCTCGACATCACTTGGATTAATGCCAGCTTTTTCAACCAGCCCACGCACCACAACAGCAGCCATATCATCCGGGCGTACTGTAGCTAACAATCCCTTCCGCGCTAGAGTAAACGGGCTTCGCGCAAATCCAGCTATAACCGCTTTTTTCATAAGGTCATCTTATCACTGAACGATTACTTTCGCATTTATTTTTAGCAGTTTACAGTTATATTCAAGCCGTTAGTATGAATTTGATTTATTTTAATTTTTAACCATGGCGGAAAATCATCACATTACTGATATAGCTATCATCGGTGCCGGGCCGGTTGGCCTATTTGCAATATTTGAGGCCGGAATGTTGAAAATGCACTGCCACGTTGTCGATGCTCTGGATTTTCCCGGTGGCCAATGCGCAGCACTCTATCCGGAAAAACCAATATATGATATTCCCGGCTTTCCCGCGATTGACGCGCTGCGGCTGGTGGAGAATTTAAAAGAACAGGCCGCGCCGTTCAATCCAGTTTATCATTTTGGACAGAACGTTGAAAAATGCGAGAAGCTGAATAACGGTTGGCAAATAACAACTTCCAAAAACGCTGTGATAGAGGCAAAAGCCATCCTGATTGCCGCTGGCTGTGGCGCTTTCGGACCGAACCGGCCACCGATTGATGGCCTTGAATCATATGAAGGTAAGAGCGTTTTTTATGCCGTGACACGGAAAGAAGATTTTCGTAATAAAAAGATCGTGATTGCAGGCGGCGGGGATTCAGCAGTCGATTGGACTCTTGCGCTAGCAGATATTGCAAGCCATGTCTCGGTAATCCACCGCAGGCCGAAATTTAGATGCGCTCCGGAAAGTGCCAGGCGCCTGGAAGAGCTGGCAAAATCCGGTAAAATCGACATGGTCGTGCCTTATCAACTTGATGGGCTCCAAGGAAAAAATGGGGTTTTAAAAAAAGTCATCGTGAAAGATCTGGATAATAATAAAAAGGAAATCGCCGCGGATTTTCTGCTGGCATTTTTTGGGCTTTCAATGGAACTTGGAGCCATTGCTTCGTTTGGATTGAACCTTGATTTCAATCATATAAAAGTTAGTTCTGAAACGCTGGAAACCAACAAATCCGGAATTTTTGCCATTGGCGATATCGCAAAATATCCCGGCAAATTGAAGCTGATTCTCTGTGGATTTTCTGAAGCCGCAATGGCCATACATGCGATTTATCCCCTGGTGCATAGCGAGGCACTGCATTTTGAATATTCGACAACGAAAGGACTTCCGGCATGACCGCGAAAATCATCGATGGTAAAGCAATCGCCGCGGAAATCCGAGCAGAAATCGCACGTGAAGTAAAAGATTTAAAAAATAAAACCGGTAAAATCCCTGGACTTGCTGTGGTGTTGGTGGGCGAGGATCCAGCCAGCAAAATCTATGTCAGTAACAAGGAGAAGCAAGCGAAAGAGGCTGGATTCAACTCATATACCATAACACTGCCGAAGGAAATATCCGAACTAGAACTGCTGGAAAAAATCGACAGCTTAAATAAAAATCCAGACATTCACGGTATGATTGTTCAACTCCCATTACCAAAACATATAAAGGAATCAGCAGTGATAAACGCCGTTGATCCGACAAAAGATGCGGACGGTTTTCACATCGAAAATGTAGGAAAATTGAATACCGGGCAGGATGGCTTGGTGCCTTGCACTCCGCGCGGCTGCATGATTTTGCTGAAGAAAACCCTTGGCGATATTGTTGGAAAAAACGCACTGGTCATAGGTCGCTCCAATATCGTTGGAAAACCAATGGCCGCCTTGCTGCTGCGCGAAAATGCCACTGTCACCATCGCTCATTCCAAAACGAAAAATCTATCAGAATTGTCAAAATCGGCCGATATAATAATTTCCGCAGTCGGCAAGGCAAATCTTGTCAAAGGCGAGTCGGTAAAGCCTGGTGCTTGTTTAATTGATGTCGGAATGAACCGGATAGACGGCAAACTATGCGGCGATATAGATTTCGCGTCAGCTGCAACAGTTGCTGGCTATATCACCCCTGTTCCTGGCGGCGTCGGGCCAATGACTATTGCGTGTTTATTGGGCAATACGCTGCGAGCATTTAAAAAATCATTAAATATATGAAACTGTTTTCTATAGAAATCCCTAACCGCATGAAGGGAATTTTATGGATGATTGCATCATGTTTATTTTCCGCGCTGATGATGGCTATGGTCAGGTATTTGTGCATCCGCTTCCATCCGTTCCAAGTGGTGTTTTTCCGGAATTTCTTCTCTTTGATCCTGTTCATCCCTTGGCTCTATAAAAATGGCACAGCCGGAGTGAGAACTGCAAAATTGCCACAATATTCAGTGCGGGCGATTTCCGGGGTGATAGCTATGTTTATGTGGTTCTATGCGCTTTCCAGGGTACCGCTTTCGCAAGCTACTGCACTCAGTTTCTCTGCACCTCTTTTCACTACACTGGCCGCCGTAATATTACTTAAAGAGAAAACCACCATCTACCGTATTGCAGCACTGGCGGCCGGATTTCTTGGTACGTTAATTATACTGCGCCCCGGATTTTCCGGGTTTAACTATATATCGCTGTTCGTGCTGTTCGCGGCGATTTTTTGGTCAGTCTCCAGCCTGCTGATAAAATCACTGACCAGGACCGAAAGCCCGACAGTGATAGTTTTTTATATGACGGCAATGATGACACCGCTTTCCTTCCTTCCCGCTCTGCTGCATTGGCAAACACCGCAGATTACTGATTTGCTGTCGCTGCTGTTGCTTGGAATTGTCTCCACCATCTTTCAGCTTTCACTCTCACGCGCCTTCGCCAAGGCCGATCTGACCGCAATATTACCGTTCGATTTCCTGCGCCTGATTTTCACCGCAATAATAGCCTATATCGCGTTTGCAGAAATAATCGACGGCTGGACGATTATCGGTGGCGTGATAATTTTAAGCAGTACTATTTACGTTGCATATAAAGAATCTAGACTTAGACCCCGTGCCAAAACTGCCCCAGCAATGGCGAATGTGGAATGATCGGCAATCTGGCACGAAACATTGTCGATTTAATCCTGCCGCCGCAATGCATATCTTGCCGCTCCGTAATTGATAGCGCTGGAAATATATGTGCTGGTTGCTGGAAACAGTTGAATTTCATTTCAGAACCATTATGCGAGGCTTGTGGCTATCCGTTTCCTTATGAAGCACCGGGGATAAAATTCTGTGCCGCCTGCGCGCGAAAAGCTCCACCATTCGATAGGGCCAGGGCAGCACTATGCTATGACGAGCAGAGTAAAAGATTGGTGACTGGCCTCAAATTCTCCGACAAAACCCACCAAGCTCCGACATTCTCTAAATTGATGGCTGTCTCGGGTAATGCACTTATCACAGAATCTGATTGCATTATTCCGGTACCACTGCACCGCATTAGACTTTTTATGCGAAGATACAATCAGGCGGCACTCCTGGCCTTGGGCTTGGCAAAACTCTCCGATAAGCCAGTGATATACGATCTATTGGTAAGGAAAATCAATACTCCGCCACAAATGAGCCTGAACCGCAACCAACGCCTGAAAAATGTCAAATCCGCATTCGGTATAAATGATAAATATAAGGAAAAGGTGAAAGGGAAATCAGTACTTTTAATCGACGATGTGATGACCACTGGCGCCACCATCGAATCCTGTGCAAAAATACTCAAAAAATCTGGCGCATGGCGGGTTAATGTGCTGACACTGGCACGAGTTGTGGAGAAATAACTCTAAAAATCAAATAATTATAATATATTTGCATTCATTAACCTTTTTTTAATATATTGCTGTTATCATTCAGGCACCATGAAAGAACTCGAAAGACTGAAAACCGCACTACAAAGCACGAAAAGCCTGGTTTATGAATGGCATCCAGCGGGTGAACATCTAGTCTGGAGCGGCAATCCCGCCACCGCATTCAACATAAGCGGCAGGAAAGATCTCTCAACCCACAAGAAATTCCTCTCTCTAATCCATAAGGATGACCTGCCCGGATATCTAAAAAAAATCAACCTAGCGCTTAAAAAGAAAACCCGTTTCGAGGAAACCTATCGTCTCAATATCGGCAATAAGAAATACTTGAAAATCCATGAGTCTTGGCAGTTCGTGAAAGGCGGCGTGGTCAGCGTTCTAACTCCGGATGTGCTGGAAACTAATGGGAATTTCCTAAGCGGTTATGATTTCAACAGCGGGTTCCAGAAAAAACTCGACGAGGCAATAAAGTTAAGCATTAAGGAAGGTCGGGGCGGCGTTTATCTAAAAATCTCGATAGATAATTTCAGTCTAATAATCGGCTGGTATAATATGAAATTCGCCGATGAAATAATGATACGGCTGGGTCGAAAAATCGCTGATATCATTGGTCCTAACTCATTGATAAAGCGTATATATATTGATCAGTTTGGTATTCTTATGCCTGGCTTGCCTAAAGAAGATGCAGAGCAAAAAATACGCGATATATACGAACTTATACAAGATTTCGAATATAACGCTTTCAAAAAACCTATGCACTTAACCGCCTCACTCGGCAGCGTTGATTTCCCACTGTCGGCCAATAACTCAGTGGAAGCGGTGAACAAGGCCTATATGGCACTGAACATAGCACGCAATTCGAACGATACGTTCTATTACGATTTCCGTGACGCCGAAAAGCAGCAGCTCAATTCCAAAAATCAGACCATGCTGATGCATTATATCCATGATGCAGTAGAGCAAAACAAAATCTGCTTCGCCTACCAGCCTATGGTAGAAGCCAAAACCGGCAAGGTGAAGTGCTATGAATGCTTGCTCCGCATCACCGGAGATGACGGCAGCATTAGCTCCCCCGGGGCGATAATACCGATCGCTGAAAAAATGGGCTTTATCGATACTATCGATCAATTGGTATTGGAAAGAGTAATCGAGGATTTAGCACATAATCCGGGAGTCATACTTTCTTTCAATGCATCAAGCCTCACCACCGATAATCCAAAATGGCTAAAACAATGTAACCGCTTGCTGCATGATTCAAGCCTAGCCTCGCGGATAATAGTAGAGATAACTGAAACGGCGGCACAGCGCGATTTGCGCGAAACGGCATATTTTGTCGCTAGTCTGCAGGCATTGGGTTGTCAGGTGGCGCTTGATGATTTCGGTGCCGGCTATACATCATTTCGGCAACTAAAAACTCTTTCAATCGACATGATCAAAATTGACGGCACATTTATCCGCGAAATCGCCAATTACCCGGACAACCGACTGTTCGTCAAAACCCTGCTTGATTTCACCAGCTGCTATGGCCTCAAAACTGTTGCTGAATCAGTTGAGGACGGCGAAAGTGCTAAAATCCTCATGGATATGAAAGTCGATTATATGCAAGGTTATTACTTCGGCGCTCCGGAGGTAAAACCGGAGTGGCATAAAGGAAAAGTTGTTGGTATTAAAAAGGCCTGAATAGCACCTATCTGGAGCGATAAGGCCGCGGATAAGAATCATTGCCCACAGCAGAACCAGAATCGAAGTTTGCCGACGCGTCGTTATTGGGCAAGAAGTTTGATTGCTCCTGATTGCCGCCTTTCATAAAAATTAATGGAGATTGTGGTTGATCATCCGGGTCGGTATATCGCGCCGAACCATCGGTATTGACGCCGCTAACCATATCCCGCATGAAAGCCATAGCATCATGAGATCCAAATAATACAGTTATATATACTATAATTGCTAGGCAGCGAAAAAGCTTCATAACGACCCCATAAAACATGGTCATCTTACCAAATAACCTGCGAATAAGAAAGATATTCGAGAAAATAAACTTTCTTTACCCGCCGGCTTATAGCGTAAGTTTTTATACCATTGTTTCGTTAGATGGATAGAAGGTTTTAGAATTGTTATTTCATGTCTGATGGCGTGAAAGTTTTTATCTTAAAATAAAGGTTTAGAGATTATCGCTTAGTAAAGGTGCGAAGGGCTTTCTTCGCCCAGTAGTTAGGCAAGAAATATAGGAAATGGTTGGGTCACGGAACCAGTAGAGTATAACTATGAATGATAATGATTTCAAAATTCTGGCACATACCTACGGTGCGAATTTAGATCGCTGGCCGGAGGGGTCACGGCATGAAGCAGCTAGAATTGCAAAGGCTAATCCAGAGCTTTTGCAAGATGCGACCCAGCTGGATAAAGCGCTTGATTCATTTACCATTAGGGATGCTGATCCGCAATTACTGGGAAAGATAATTGCTAAAATAGAAAAAGAAACTGATAAATCACCGATTCTCATCATCTTGCACCGCGGCAGTTGGATGCGCGGAGTGGCGTTTATTTCCTTAGGCATACTAGGATTGTTTCTCGGCTCGGTCAATATGGAGGGTAGCCAGAATTTCTCTGATAATTCAGTGGATTCCAACCAGGATATTTTCAACTCAACAAGTTCAACAATAATAGATGAGGTAATGCCATGAGTGAATGCACAAATACAAATAAGCTGCTCTTCTTTGGATCATTAGGTCTCAATATCTTTTTGATCGCTTTTTACCTTGGAGGGCATCTCAATCATTGGCGACATCATCATTGCCATTTCGGAGATCATGGCTCTATGGGGCGGTTCATGGGAATGCGTGACAGCGATAGAGGCCTAGAATTTGGCCATGATGGGCGTTTTGGTGAAAATCAGATGCATGGCGGCGGGCAACCATTCATCATGTCTCAGCTTTTTAGCCGTTCGGAGATAGAATCGAATAGAGAATTTATTCGGGAAAGAGTTAAACATATACAATCTATCAAAAAAGATTTGGCCGATTCTTTAAAAAGCGGGCAAGCCGCTCCTGATATAATAAAGGCACATTTCGCCCAAATCGATCAAACCAAAAATGAAATTCGCAGCCATATGGAACAGAAAGTTATGGAAAAGATCAATGCGATGACGCCGGAGGAAAAAGCTCGATTCGGCGAATCCTTGAAGGAAAAACATGACAGGTTAGAAAAACATGAGGGCATCAGCAAACATGAGACCAGAGGAGATCAGGAAGAAGATCAACAACAAGAATAATGATGATAAATTATAGGAGAATCATATGAAAAAACTTTTGATAGCTGCAACCGCGCTCCTGGCGATAGGAGTTTTATGCCCCGCAGCTAACGCCGGAATAGTGATAGGTGCTTCCGTTGCTGCACCGGTCTATGCTGCACCAGCTCCGGTATATGCATACCCAGCAGTGCAAACTGCTCCTGTATATGCTGCACCTGTACCTGTGGTGTACCCAGCTGGTTATTATGTGGCTCCGGCACCGGTCATAATAGGAGGGCGCCTTGGCCTTGGAAGGCCATATTATTATGGTCGCGGCTGGAGGTGATTAAGCTTTCATATTTTTGATTTTTGCGTCCTGTCTCCATGCGCAAAAAGCCCGGCCAGATAGAATCTCCTGGCCGGGTTAGTTTTTGGCAAATATATTTGTTATTCCTTGCGAAAAACCTTCTGGTGCATAGGCATAAATACCGTAAAATGCATTGGCGTGCCCGGAGGGAATCGAACCCCCGACAACCGGTTTAGAAAACCGGTGCTCTATCCAGCTGAGCTACGGGCACATAGCCAGCCTCCAGATACAGAAAAACCGCCGAGTTGACAATCCCAAAAAATATTTGTTTTTCATACCGATATTCTTTATATATTCAATTGGTTGGGTTTTTAACCTGAGAATAGAGGAAAGATATGAAAATGAAGAATTTGGCTGCGGCTATCGGTGTAATTTCGCTCACCGCTTGCGCGCAACCCGGCCCAAACGGTCAATATAACAGCAATAGCGGGATCAATAAGCAAGATGTCGGCACCGTTTTAGGTGGCGTTGGCGGTGCGGTTGCAGGTAGCGCATTTGGCAAGGGCAACGGAAAAATCGCCACTACCATAGCCGGCGGGCTACTAGGCGGTGTTCTTGGCAATCAAATCGGTGCATCGCTCGACCGCGCTGACATGGCCTATTACAATAAATCTTCACAGCAAGCTCTGGAAAGCTCGCCTTCTGGCCAGGCCGTTACCTGGAAGAACCCGGATTCCGGTAATAGCGGTACTATCACTCCAATGAAAACTTATCAAAGTCCAAGTGATCCAAACCAATATTGCCGAGAATACACCCAGTCTATAACCGTTGCTGGCAAAACCCAGCAGGCATACGGCACTGCCTGTCGCCAACCGGATGGAACCTGGCAGGTGCAACAGTAATTGATGAGTCAGGCTAATATTTTGGTTTCCGAATCAGAGAAACAGGCAGCGCCAATCCCTAAGGGTGATTTGCTTAAAGGTAAACGCGGGTTGGTCATGGGCGTGGCGAACGATCGCTCGCTTGCCTGGGGTATTTCCGAATATGCGGCGGCGCAAGGAGCCGAGCTTGCCTTCAGCTACCAGGGCGATGCTTTGTATAAGCGTGTGAAGCCTTTAGCCGAATCGGTAGGATCGGATTTTGTCGTACCCTGTGATGTGTCGGATTTCACTAGTATTGACAAGGTGTTCTCGGAAATCGAGAAGAAATGGGGTGGGCTGGATTTTCTGGTACATGCCATTGCTTTTGCCGATAAAAATGAGTTGAAAGGTAAGTATGTAGATACTTCATTCGAGAATTTCGCGATGACGATGAATATTTCCTGCTATTCATTCACGGCGCTGGCCAAGCGTGCTGCACCATTGATGAAAAATGGCGGCAGCTTACTCACCCTCAGCTATTATGGCGCGGAAAAGGTGATGCCTCACTATAACGTGATGGGTGTTGCCAAAGCGGCGCTTGAAACTAGCGTCCAATATCTAGCGGTTGACCTTGGAGAGAAAAACATCCGCGTTAATGCGATTTCTGCAGGCCCAGTGAAAACCCTAGCAGCAAGCGGGATTTCGGATTTCCGCTATATTCTTAAATGGAATGAATATAATTCACCGCTGAAACGCAATACCACACTTGCCGATGTTGGCGGCGCAGCACTTTATTTACTAAGCGATCTTGGTTCCGGCACAACCGGAGAAGTATTGCATGTCGATTCCGGCTACCATGTAGTTGGGATGAAATCAATCACTGCGCCGGATATTTCTATAGTATGAACCAAGTTGCGGGTAATCTTTGCAACTTGCAACTATTACAACTTGCAACTTTTGTATGAACAGTTTCGGCCATCTCTTCCGTTTCTCCACATGGGGCGAAAGCCATGGCGAGGCCATAGGATGCGTAGTTGATGGCGTTCCTTCGTTAATCCCGCTTTCCGAAAAAGATATTCAATTTTATTTGGATAAAAGAAAGCCAGGACAGTCGAGGTTTACCACCCAGCGGAAAGAACCGGATACAGTGAAAATTTTCTCCGGCGTTTTCGAGGGTAAAACCACCGGTGCGCCGATTTCACTCATCATTTTCAATCAGGATCAGCGCTCGAAGGATTACGGTGAGATAAAAGATAAATTCCGCCCTGGTCATGCTGATTATACATATTTCAAGAAATACGGCATACGTGATTATCGCGGCGGCGGGCGGGCGAGTGCACGGGAAACTGCTTGCCGAGTAGCCGCCGGGGCAATTGCCCGGAAAATCCTTGGAAATTCAGTTAAAATCCGTGGTGCATTGATTCAAATTGGTGAACAAAAAATCAATCACGAAAACTGGGATTGGAAGGAAGTCGAGAAAAATCCGTTCTGGTGTCCTGATGCGAAAACCGCAAAAAAATGGGAAGATTATCTAGATGGCATCCGCAAAAAAGGTTCGTCCATCGGCGCAGTTATTGAGGTGATTGCCGAAGGCGTTCCCGCCGGATGGGGTGCACCCATTTACGGAAAATTAGATGCGGATTTAGCAAGTGCGATGATGAGCATTAATGCGGTAAAAGGTGTTGAAATCGGCGCTGGATTCGGCGCAGCAGAATTGTCAGGTGAGGAAAATTCTGATGAAATGCGGAAGGAAAAAAATGGCGTAAAATTTTTATCCAACAATGCGGGTGGGATACTTGGCGGTATTTCCAGTGGACAACCAATTGTCGCACGGTTTGTGGTAAAACCAACCAGCTCGATACTGAGGCCCATGAAAACTATAGATATTAACGGTGAAAATACCGAGATATCCACCAAAGGCCGCCATGATCCATGTGTCGGAATCCGTGCCGTACCGGTGGGTGAGGCGATGATGGCCTGCGTGCTGGCTGATCATTATCTGCGGCATAAGGCTATAAAATAATATGTGGCTGCCGGGCGATTTAGCGCCGGATTTCACGGCAAGATCAAGCAACGGCAATCCGAAATATAATCTCGGCTCTGCGGCGGGACGTTATCTGGTATTGTGTTTTTTCGGGTCGGCAGCCTTGGGAAAGAACCTGAAAGCCATAGAACATATGGCAGCGCGCAGAGATTTTTTTAATGACCATAATGCCGTATTCTTCGGCATCAGCATCGATCAAAATGATGAACTGCAAAATCGCGTACGCCAACACATTCCTGGCATCCGTTTTTTTTGGGATTGTGATCTGGAAGTAAGCAAGCTATACAAGGCGCTGGCAAAAGACGTTGACTGGAAAAACGGCCAGGTAAGTTATAATGCCTTCACTCTTATCTTGGACCCGATGATGCGGGTGATCGCATGTATTCCGCTTAAAGATTTAGAGCAGCACAATAAGGCTTTCGACGATATAATATCTAAGCTTCCTGAAATGAAAGACCATGCCGGAGTAGAGATGCACGCCCCGGTACTGATATTGCCACGTATTTTCGAGCCGGAATTCTGCCGCGAATTGATCAGCTTATTTGAAACAGATGGCGGTCAGGAATCCGGGTTCATGCGCCAGGTCGGTGATAAAACCGTGGGTATTTATGATAGCAGCTTCAAGCGCCGAAAAGATTACAACATCGAAGATGAAAAAGTGATGAAAGATATCCATGCCAGGTTCGCTCGCTGCTTGCTTCCGATGATAGAAAGCGTTTTTCAGTTCAAGGTAACATGCATGGAGCGCTATCTGTTAGCGTGTTACGATAGTGAATCCGGCGGATTCTTCATGCCGCACCGGGATAATACTACCGCAGTTACCGGGCATCGTAAATTTGCCGTCACCATCAATTTAAACTCTGAGGAATATGAAGGCGGAGATTTACGATTCCCAGAATTTGGCCAACAACTCTACCGCGCACCAACCGGTGGGGCGGTGGTATTTTCCTGCTCTCTCTTACATGAGGCAACGCCCGTCACCAAAGGCAAGCGTTATGCCTTTCTGCCTTTTCTCTATGACCAGAAGGGTGCAGAACTGAAGGAAAAAACTGAGGTTTTCCTCGAGAAAAAAACCGTGGATAAAAACAAAGGCGAAAACGAATATGCCGCTTTCAGCGGTAAAAGTTAAATCTACCTTTCCGCAGTTACTTTAACTGCGGAGCCTTTGGCGTTTGGCAGCGGAGCATCGGGTTTTATTATTTCCACCTCAGCCGATTTCACTAACGGTCTTTTCATGACTATATCCATCACAAATTGGCCCAGCGTTTCGAGTAAATTAAATTCGCTTGATCCAACTTTCTCATAAATTTCCCCGGCCAATTCCGCATAGTTCACCGTCTCCGAAACATCATCTTTTTTCGGCTGTGCCGCCTCAAATGAAATATTCATTATCAGCTTTTGCTTTTTGGCCTTCTCCTCTGGATAGAAGCCAATTTTTGTATCCACAGCCAATTCACGAATGGTGAGCACGGTTTTACTTTTCATATTATTCTAGGAAAAAACATTCTGCCGTCACTTTTGTCCGCAATATTTTATCTATTGCCTTATTTATATCAGCAAGCGTCGCAGTTTTGCCTAGACGTTTTTTATATTCAGCATCCTTATCTGATGATGGCAGAATCACACCCAAAGCCAGCGCATTGACCCGGATTTTTGGGCCCAAATCACTAGCTGCCATTTTAGTAAATTCATATAAAAGTTTTTTGGAAAGCAGATAGGCAAAATAGGCGGTCTTGTCTTTTTTTATGAATGCATCGGTAATGTTTATAACATTTCCAGTTTTGCAATGCTTAGCAAAACTTTGCGTTAAAAAAAACGGGGCACGGAAATTTAGATTGAGATGGCGATCAAAATCATCCGGGGTGGTTTCTAAAAATTCCACCCTCTCGAAAATCGCAGCACTATTCACTAGCAGATTATAATTTTTGAGCATTTCCGGGGCCTCGCGGGCGAGATTCATCACTTCATTATAATGACTCAAATCGGCCTTGAACAATTCGCATTTGCGGCCTAAACCCCTGATTTCTTCCGCAGTTTCTTCTGCTTCTTCGTATGAATTATTGTAATGCAGCCCAATGTCGTAGCCATTTTCCGCCAGATGCAGCGCGATTGATTTTCCGATTCTTTTCGCCGCGCCGGTTACAAGCGCCGCACCTTTCAGTGCCGGTTTCATTTAATGACCTTTTCGCCATCCATATATTTTTGCAAGGCGTCAGGAATATTCACCGAGCCATCGGCATTCTGGTAATTCTCCAGAATTGCAACGATGGTGCGACCGACCGCAAGGGCGGAACCGTTTAGCGTATGCACAAACCGGTTTTCTTTATCGCCGGGTTTCTTGAACCTGGCTTTCATCCGGCGTGCCTGAAAATCACCACAATTTGAGCAACTTGAAATTTCCCGGTAAGCATTTTGCCCAGGCAGCCAGACTTCCAGATCATAGGTTTTTTTATTGCTGAAACCCGCGACCGAGGAGAGCAAAACTACACGGTATGGCAGTTGCAACCGTTTTAAAACTTCCTCGGCAATCGAAGTCATGCGCTGATGCTCCTGTTCCGAATCTTCCGGTTTTGTGATGCTGACCAGCTCGACTTTGCTGAATTGATGCATCCTGATCATCCCACGCGTATCCTTTCCTGCAGCACCCGCTTCGGACCGGAAACATGGGGTAAACGCGGTGTAGCGGAGGGGTAATTTTGGTTCGTCAATGATAGAATCAGCGACCAGGTTCGTCAGTGCTACTTCAGCGGTAGGGATGAGCCAAAATCTGTTTGTTTCCCGAATATGGGCTGCTTCCACCTCAATTTTTTTAAAACTATTTTCATCATTCCGAGCTTGTTCAATAGAAATGCCAAGTTTGACTTGAGCCTTCAACATTGACGCAAAATAATGGCTATATGAGGTATCGTTTGTTGAAAACAAATCATCTTTAAACTTAGGCAACTGTCCAGTGCCATAGGTGGCATTATCTCGCACCAGCAGCGGCGGCGCAATTTCGGTGTATCCAAATTCTTTCGTATGAATATCCAACATGAAATTACCCAAAGCACGTTCCATTTTTGCAAGTTGACCTTTCAGCGCCACGAACCGCGCACCAGAAATTTTCGCCGCCGATTCAAAATCCATCAGCCCGAGTTTTTCTCCGATTTCGAAATGTTGTTTCGCTGGAAAATCAAGTTTAGGAGGGTTACCCCATTTGCGAATTTCTTTATTAGCCACTTCCTCTTCGCCGACCGGCACATCATCAGCGGGTATGTTTGGCAATGTTGCCAATAGTTTTTCTAACTCACCTTGCTCACCAGTTTCGGTTTCAAGCTTTGTCAATTCCTCGGAAACTTTTTTCGATTCGGCTAATATTACATCAGCATTCTCGCCATTTTTTTTCGCGAGGCCAACAGCCTTAGCGAGTTCATTCTTTTTCTTCTGCAATTCCTGGATTTCGGTCAGTGATTTCCGCCGCTTCTCATCCAATTCCAATATCTTTGCCGATTGGGCTGAGAGGCCGCGCTTCGCCATCCCTGCATCGAACAACTCCGGGTTTTGCCTTATAAATTTTATATCGTGCATATCGTTATCCGTTATCTGCCATTTGTTTTCCGCGCTCTATGCGCCCGCACATCAATATCGAACCTTCATACAACAGCAGCATAGGGATTGCTAGGCCTACCATGCTGATTACGTCGGGCGGCGTGATGATCCCGGCGATGACGAATATGCCGAGAATCGCATAACGGCGTTTGGCACGGAGCTGGGCGGCAGAAATAAATCCACCGTGGCATAACAGGGCTAATATGACCGGCATCTGGAAGGCTAGGCCAAATGCAAACATCAGATGCAGGGAAAGCGCTAGATATTCACTGACTCTCGCCTCCAAAACTATCGGTATCGCACCACCTGGGTTTTCAAAACTCATGAAAAATTTCCAGGCAACCGGGAAGATGAAATAATAGGCCATCGCGATTCCGGCAAAAAACAGCACAGGCGAGCCAATAAGGAACGGCAGCAGAATTTTCTTTTCTTTTGTATAAAGCCCGGGGGCAAGAAACCGGTATAGCTGAAAGGCAATGAACGGAAAGGCCAGAACGAATCCTGCAAAAAATGCAACTTTTACATAAGTGAAAAACGCCTCGGTTAATCCAGTGAAGATTAGGTTTTTACCACCCGCTGCAGCCAGGGGAGCAACCAGGAATTGGTAAATATTCTTAGAAAAATAATAGCAACTGCCACATGCAGCAAACAGGGCTAGGAGCGAATATATTAGCCGGGTTCTAAGCTCAGTAAGATGCTCTATGAGGGTGAGTTTTTTTTGGTCAGTAGTTTCTTCTTGCATTGTATGGAGTACAAATAAAAAGCCCGCCTTGCGGCGGGCTTTTTTAGGCTCGTAACTTGTAAAGCCCGCTTTTAAGATTAGTAGCTAGACTTGCCGGCAGGAGCAGCAGCAGGAGCAGCAGGAGCAGCGCTCGGAGCCGAAGCTGGTTGAGCAGAAGCAGGAGCAGCTTTGTTTTCAGCGGCAGCAGGAGCAGCTTTTGCAGCTTGCAACTTGCCTTCTTTGCTGATTGCCCAATTTCCTTGAGCAGCTTGAGCAGCGCTGATTTTGGTAGCTTTGCCGCCGTTGATGGATACTGCGGATCCAGCTTTAGCATCAGCAGAAGCACCTTCAGCAAGTGCTTTACCATCAACAGTAACTTTGCAAGTGGCGCATTCGTTAGTGATGGTGCCAGCCATAGCAGCGGTGGAAGCCAAAAGAACGGTGGTGAGTAAAGCGATTTTCTTCATAAAATAAACTCCATTTTAATGATAAATTAACTAGGTCGAGAGCTTTTTATACATATTCCGCGCAGGTTGGCAACAGTTATTTGCTAATCTCAAAGGTGGCATCTACTTCCACGGCTACACCCTTGGGTAATTGTACGACGCCAACAGCGAAGCGTGAATGCTTACCCTTATCACCAAAAAGCTTGACCATAAAGTCGGAAGCACCATTAGCAACTTGTGGCTGATCAATAAAATCTGGAGTGGAATTGACGAACACACCGAGCCTGATGCAGCGTACAACGCGATCCAGGCTACCTAGCGCCGCCTGGGCATGGGCTAAAATATTCAGTGCACATATTTTCGCCGCTTCCTGGCCTTTGGCAATATCAAAATCCTTGCCGAGTTTGCCGATGAATTTTACCTCACCATTCCAAGCGCAAATCTGACCTGAGACGAACAGCTGATTACCGCTAATAACGTATGGAACATAATTCGCCGCAGGCGTTGCCGCCTCAGGGAGAGTGATACCCTGTTCCTTCAGTTTCGCCTCTATTTTCCCTTCCGGGTTTGCTTTTTGCGCCAACATGGTTTTCTCCTTGGTTTGGTTACAAACGACCAATTACTAGCTTGTATAGATTGTAAATCCAAGTGTTTTCGGTATTGGTAATTAAAAAATTATTTCTTTGATTTTAGCAGGTATATGGAAGCGATTTCATCCCTATAAACCATCCGCCAGTTTTTCTCGAGGCCCGGAAATATTGAAGCCTGGGCGTTCGGGATAAATATTCCATCGATTTTATATTTCTTAACTATGGCGTTAAGCAAGACCTCATCATTGCTCTTATTGATATGAAGATCCACTATACCTTTCCATACTTCCGGTGGATAGGCAGTTATGTTCCGACCATCAATAAAGGTTTTGATCCGGTTATCACTATAATAGGTAATATAGCCGCCATACCCATGATAATTCAGTAGCCTCTTATCCTTATAATTTTTCAGAATGAACTGTATGGCGTCATAAGGAACATTGTTGTTTCTTACCAATAAATCCCTGTCATTAGCGAATTTTTTCAATAAATTCCAATTCCAAGCTTGATCATGTAATGATGCGCGGGTTAGATGGAAATCTTTTGAGTGTCCATATGCCGTGGCGCCTTGTATGATGAGATTTAATGGAAGCAGTAGAGAAAGCGCTATAGTGCTGCAAGCGATTATAAAGTCACGCGGACGGATGCTTTTATTTTCATATTTCTGCCCTACGTCTTTCGGTTCGTAAGCCTCTAGATTACGTGCGATAAAATATGCACCTAGGCCAGCAAGCAGCAAGCAGTTTCTAATAGCTGAAATCGAGCTAAAAAAACAAAAGAGAGTAAGAATTTTATCCGCTATCGGGATATTCTTGTTTTTATAATTCGATGTAGTGAAAAGAACGATAAACAGTAAGTCTGCGCCATAATAAAGCCCGAAAGATAGCGGCTCCCATTCCGATATATTAGAACCTAAATTAGATGATAAATGATGGAATAAGGCCGGTAGCAAATTATAACCATAGGGGTTGACTAGGATAGCTATGAAACAACAGCTTCCAACCAGAGTGAGTTGTTTTATTCGTTGATAATTTTTTTCTATCAACGCCTCTGCACCAAACGCCGCGATTATTATGAAGCTGACGAAAACGCCCCAATGCAGGTTGCTCCATAGAGCATTAATAAAGGGTAGAGGATAATAATAACGTTTATCCTTCCTGGCTTTATTGAGAAAATAAAGGAAGAGAAGAGAAAACACATAAGTCACAACTTCTGCTCGGAACGGCGAAAAGTGCCCGAGCACCATAAGATTAATAAAAACCGCTGCATAGGTGCAATGGTAGGCACATCCCCTTTTAATCAATACATAAGCAAGTAGTGTTAACACTAGCCCGTATATTACTAATCCAACGTAGAAGAGATTTTGCAAGCCGACCAGATCATGTAGCCAACTCATAGTGATGAACCATAGCCATGGCATCTGAACCATCGGGTAATTAGCATTTTCGGTGGAAAAGGAAAAATTATCGAACTTTGGTATGTGCCCAAGAGTTCTAATTTGTTTTCCGGTATAGATAATCCAAGAAACGTCTGGATCGGAAAATACTGGATTGCCTATTAGGTAAAAAAATATATAGCTGCCGAGAAAAATATATAGCAGATGGTATAGAATCGTGCCGATAGGCCTTGAAGGCTGACTATATTGGCGGTATTGGCGGTTAAAAAAATCCTTAACCCCTTGCAAAATAGGCATTTTCATTTCTTCGTTCATAAGCTTTGTAGAATAGATCAGAATATTACAAGAATATTGCTAAAGAAATAAAATAACAAAAAAGAGTTTTTTGTAATAAAACTGTAATATTCGTATGGTAATATTACAACCATGATAGAAAACTATTTGCCGACCTGATACGATGTTTTGATTCGGCTTGAATTAAAGATTGCCGTATCATATAGACTTTGAAGTCAGGTTTGCGGATTTTAACAATGAAGGAGATAAACATGTTAACTAATAATTTAAAAATACAACAAAACATTGATTTATTCTGGAAGATATCGATATTTTCTTTCCTGGCGGTGTTGTGCTTCACAATGCCGAATATAGGTTATGCTAGCGCTACTAGTATGTCAGGCGTATTATGCACAATCTTGCAGGGATTGACTGGCGCTCCAGCAAAAATCATTGCCACTTTCGCCATTTGCTTCCTTGGCATTGCCGCTTTCTTCGGTAAGCTACAATGGGGCACTGCTCTTCTGGTTGGTGTTGGAATAGCACTTATATTTGGCGCCACAGCTATAGTTAATGCTGTTGCAGGTACCTCTACTTGCGCAACCGGCGGCGGCACTAGTTTCTAGTACGCTTAACTATACCCTATCAAAAGCAGTTGCCATTCTTTCCGGCAACTGCTTTTATTTATCTTTGACCGGTATGAATGGCCAGAAATGCTAAGGAAAAAAGCAACGAAATCAGACTGGAAACCCCGGTATCGGACTTCGTTCCGTTTGCCTGTCACTATAATGGCAGTACCGTCCTCACCAAAAACGGCGAACTTCTCCAAGTCATAAAAATCCTGATACCTACGGATGCAATCCCGGAAAATATAGCAAATCTCCGGGAGGAAATCCGCAATGCCATTACAGCAAACATCAAATCTGACAATTTCGCCTTGTGGTTCCACAGTGTCCGTTCGCGTCAGGATATTTCGGTTTCGACTAAATACCCCGATATATTAAGCGATTATATTAACAAGAGTTGGCGGAAAAAACATGTTTTCGACCATCGGTTTTCCACGGAATTTTTCATCAGCGTGATCCATGAGGGCCAGTTTCTTTCGTCAAAGAGCCCTAGCGCACTCTCATTCCGAACCCAAAGTAAATCTCACAACAAATACCTGGAAAAGGCACATATGCGCCTAACCGAAGCCGTCGGTGGCATATTGCTTTCTCTTAAAGGTTATTCCGCCAGGCGGCTGGAGGTTTATGAAAAAGACGGCATTCATTATTCTGAGCCGCTGGAGTTTTTCAATAAAATCGTCAACCTTTCCTCAGAGCGCCTGCCCTTAAAAGAATCCAGTATGGCAGATAAATTGACGGAAAACCGGGTCGCATTCGGTTTCAACGCCTGCGAGATAAGAAACCGTGATTCCATAAGGTTCGGTTGCCTTTTTAGTGTCAAGGAATATACCGAACTTGCCAACATAGCGTTGGTGGAGCTTTTTAACCTACCAGTGGAAATAGTTGTCTCTGAAACAATAGATTTCGTCAGCGGCAAGCTCGCGCTGAAGGATTATCAATATCAAAAATATATCACCAATTTGAGTAAGGATAAATTTTTATCCGAAGTATTACGGTTGGAAGAGGTTGTAGAAACCAACGATGAATCACACACCGATTATGCCGAGCATCAAGTTACAATAATGATGATTGAGGACAATCTGGCGGCGTTAGAAAAACAGGCAGAAAAATTCATAGAGGATCTGGCAACACTGGGCTTAGTTGCAGTCAGGGAAGATTTAGTTATGGAAGATTGTTTCTGGTCGCAACTGCCAGCAAATTTCGCATTCATAAGGCGAAATTCCTATACACCATCGGCCTGGCTTGGCTCACTCGCCTGGATCAGTCGTGCGCCGGTGGGCAATCGCACTGGCAACCGCTGGGGAAATGCCATTACCATCCTGCCACTTAAGGATAACACGCCATATTTTTTCAATTTCCACCGGGGTGACAGCGGCCACAGCCTTATAAGTGGGCCTGAGGAAAAATCCAGAAATCAGCTATTAAATTTCCTCATATCAGAATCGATGAAATTTAAGCCCCACATTTTCTATTTCACAAAAAACCGGGCATCCGAAATTTTCCTGAAAGCTATCGGTGCAAAAAGTTATTCCTTCCACAATTCTTCATTGAACATAGCGCTGAAATTGAATCCGCTCCAGCTTCCCGATTCACCGGAAAACCGACTTTTTCTTGCCGAATTGCTTGAATTTCTATTGACGGCAGAAAATGCTGGAATACCGGAAAATCAACAGAAGTTGTTCGAGGCAGTAGCAAAGATTTATATGCTGACTCCCGATAAACGCAGGTTTTCACAAATCTCTACCATTCTGGAAAATTCCGGTCTTGGGAGTTACCTGGAAAATTTTTCCGAGTGGCATAGCAGCGGAAAATACGCCCATATTTTCGATAATGAAACTGATAACCTATCCTGGCAATCAAGAATAAATCATTTCGATATCAGCACTGTTGCGTCTGATTCTACAGCACTGAAAGCAGCGCTCATATATCTCCTGTACAGGGTAAAATCACGTTTGGATGGTACCCCTGCAATTATCGTTATGGATAATTTGCCACCTATGGCTCCCTCCCCTTCCATTACCGAATGGCTGAGGGAAATGACTGCTTTAAACTGCGCGGTTATTTTTTCCGGAGACAGTTTTCCTGACACTTTACAAACCAACATCACCACCACAATTACCCTACATGACAAAGGCAATGAACTGACGATAAATCAGGGCGGAAGCGTGATTCTGGCAAAATTCGACATTTCGAGTTTGAAAGACATAGCAGCTATGCTCGTCGCCGATAAGAAGGCATTGGAATTGATGGAAAAAATGATAGTCCAGTCGGGCCCAGAGCCAGAAAAATGGCTGCTCCCTTTGGTAAAAAAAGTGGTATAATCGGCTTTATGCCACGCTTAAAAATTTTCTTTTCCTTTCTTCTGCTGGCCATTTTTTCCTTTGGCTTCAGTGAGGCTTTTGCTCAATGCACAGGTTTTACATCGGTGATAACTACACCGTCTTGCCCTTATATAGGGCCAACAGGACAATATCAGGTTTTCTCCGCTACATTGTGCATAGTTCAGAACAATCTAACTGGCGGCCTTGCCACCATGTGGACCAGCATAACCAATGCCCTTGCGCCAGTGCTCCAGATGCTGCTGATTATCTATGTAGCACTTTATGGCTATGCGTTCATGGTTGGCATGGCCGGCGCCGAGCCGAAGGAATTCCTGTTCCGCATGATAAAATTGGCAGTGATTTATGTTCTTATAGGAACTTCCAACCAATGTTACTTCTTTCAATATGTATATGGCTTCTTCATGGCAGCAATGCAGCAGATGGCCAATTTCGCCGGGGCCAGCGGCGGCAGTTTATTTACCAGCAGTAACATCGGCGGGAGCGTTGCCAGCAATGTTGCTGGTGGGGTTGTCGCCAACACCGGGTTCTCTGGTTTAGACAACTTTATAATGACCCAAACCACCATGTTGGTAATAGTCGGCGCGGTGGCAGTAGCCTTCCTGCTTTCAGGTCCGGGGATGATAGTTTCCTTCCTCATCTCCATTGGCATGTATGAAATGCTGAAAGGATTGTTCATGTTATTTAAGACAATGGCCTTCGCGCTGATAAGCTTGACGTTATGCCTAATGTTCGCACCTATATTCTTGTGCCTTATGCTGTTTGAGACAACGCGCGGCATGTTCGATGAGTGGTTGCATTTGGTGGTTAGTTATACTTTGCAACCAGCGCTCATTTTCTTCTATTTAGTACTAATGGCGCCGCTGGTAAACATGCCGGTCTTCATTTTCAATACGCTGCAAACCGGCAGCATTATCGTGCCGCACACCTGGAATATTAACCTTTTACTAACAAACTTCACTGTTAACGGCTGGGATTTTAATGGTGGCCCGGGTTCGGGCTGTGCGAGCTGTAATCCTGTGATACCGCCGGATCCGACATGTACGATGTGCACCACCCAACCACTAATAGGGCCAGTCGGATTGAGCACCCTGATTAACTTTACATCAAACGGCACCTCGACTGGTACTGTGGTTGCAACTCTACCACTGTTTGCGGCGATGATGCTCTATATAATACAGTGGATAATAGTATCATTCGCAACCGTCGCATTCATGAAAAAGGTTCCCGATCTTGCAACCCGGTTAAGCATGATGGGCAGCCCGCTCAATACACCTAACCTAGGTGCTGCCGGTGCAGGAACATCTAGTAGCGGACAAGGATTAGGACCAAGTCTCATCATCCCTGGATTCACCAGCGGTTATGGCGGTGATTCAGTGCGTAGGCACATAAAAAGGCCGCTCACACGCGCATTGGAGAAGGTAAGAGTCGTACCACGCCTTCTAGGCAAGGATATGGAAAGTCTGGCTGCAGGCGATCGTGTCCGTGACTTTAAAAGTGCGATAAAGAGTGATGGTGGCGTCACCAGAAGTAATATTGGGGAAATGGAAGATATAATAAATCTGGCAGTCTCTAACAAAAAGATAACAGAAGAACAGCTTGATGAATTAGAGGGAATGATAGAAAAGACGGGAAGCAAGAGATTGATGGCAGTTTACAAGACGGCAATGAAAGAGAAAGAAGCGGCAAAAAAGAAAGGGGCGACAGAGGAAGATAACTAAATCATCACATGCACTATATCGAGGAACGTAAACCTGTCGCGTAGTAAAAAAGCATTGGCTGCCGCATGGGGATAATGCCTGCTCCAACCCAGATCTCCCGGCGTTGTCATCGCACCGATGTTTTTCAATGTATCATATATTTTCCCTTTCCCCGCAAGCACTGGGACAATTTGGCCGGCAATGAATTTCCATTCATCGTTTATTTTCTCTCGCACCCGCATAGCCTCATATTTTTGGACCTTTGCACGCACCTGACGCAGTGCCTGCATACCAATTTCAGTGCCGAACTTGGTCAATATTTTCTCCTCATTCACCGCATAATCGCCTACCCTGATTTTGGTTTTTAACAACGTTTCCTGAATGTCTTGCATGGTGAGCATAGTGACACCGATCTGCTCACCATGGAAAGTTTTAGGCAATTCCGGGTGCAGCATTTCCATATAATGCGCGATTAAATGCTCGCCTTGGCTAGCTGGAGCGCTGCTTCCCGCAATATACATACCAATGCCCGATAGAATCAGACCTTCTGCCAATATCCGCATTGCCTCAAGATTTTTCTGCAATAATTCTTTTGCTACTTCATGCAACTGGCGTTCATTTTCCTCAAGCAACAAAAAGGGCGCGGTTTTATATTCACTGCCCATCACAAGGTAGGAAACTAACCAGTCAGCCTGCGCTGTCGGCCTGCATAATAAATCGCCGACACCACTTTTTATTAGCCGTGCTGGGGCAGCAGCTAACACGTCCAAATCCAGGTAGATTGCGGTAGGCATATGTGCCGGAATAGATTTTTTATAGCGACCAATTTTTATTGAGGCATTGGCAGAGGCATATCCGTTCATCGATGGTGCAGTAGCAAAAATCACATAGGGGATTTTTAAGGTAAACGACGCATATTTGCACAAATCATTGATGGTTCCGCTGCCGGATGCAATTATCATTTCCGCACCAGTAGAGTGCTTTTTTATCTTTATAAGTTCTGCATTTTCTGCAGTCGGCTCCACATCGGATGGAAAGGTTTTAACCGCAAGCTGCCAACCTTTTTTCTTTATACTTTCCTCAAGTCGCCGGCCCTGGATTTCATATGTCGTTTCGTCGCACACCAACAGAACTTTCTCTACTCCATGTTTTTCCAGAAGTTCTGGCGTTTTTTGCGTAAGACCTGGTTCAATTAAAATTTCACGCACCGGAAGTGTGACGATTTCTCCCGTATCGGGATCGCACCAACTACCGGAAACTAATTCCCGCAATAAATTTTTTGCCATGTCACGGAGTTTACTCTAGAAAAATAATATGGCCAAAAGATTTGTAGTATTTTTCCTTATCATCGCACTTACCAGCTGCGTCATTGTGCCTGAAGGCCGAAAATTCACTCCCGAGGATTTTCAGGCTTTTATCAATCAGGTTAAATTGGATGCAATAAATAAAGGCGTATCGAAGAAAACGGCAGACACTGTGCTGGATGCAGCGGAATATCTACCGAAAGTGGTAAATCTTTATCACAGGCAGCCGGAAAAGGTGAAAACTTTTGATGAATATATCACTTCGGTTTTGTCGGAAAAAAGAATCCACGATGCTAATCAGGCCTACCAGAAAAACCGGGCAATTTTGCGAAAAATATCAGCCAAATATGGCTTGGATGCGAAGGTTATAGTGGCGCTATGGGGAATGGAATCGAATTTCGGCAGTAATATGGGGAATTATAACGTGATTTCAGCACTTTCTACCCTTGCTTACGATGGCAAGCGCCAGGAATTTTTCCAAAGTGAGTTGATTGATGCGCTGCGAATAATCGATGCGGAGAATGTGCAAAGCGCTGATATACGAGGTTCTTGGGCCGGGGCGATGGGCCAAAATCAGTTCATGCCCTCAACTTTCCTTTCCTATGCCGTTGATGAGGACGGCGATGGACGGAAAGACATATGGAACGACAAAGCTGATATTTTCGGCTCAATCGCCAATTACCTACATCATCTCGGTTGGCAGCCGGGAAAGCCAATTTGCCGGAAAATAGATACTTCAGAGAATGAATCGGAAAACATTATAAATCTTGGAGAAAATGAGCATTACATGGTGTATGATAACTTCCATAGGCTGATGAAATGGAACCATTCGAATTATTTCGCAACCTCAATCTGCCTGCTCGCCGGGACGATAAGGTGATTTTGCGAGTATTTACTGGGATTTTGCTACTCCTGTTGGTTTCTGCCTGCGCGACGGGCGGAAAATATCCTATGGGCAAGGTTTTGACCCCAGAAGAAAACCTGGATGTTGCGAAAGTTGGCAAGCCTTACCAAGCTGGTGGCAGGTGGTATTACCCGAAATTTGATCCGCATTATTCTGAAATTGGAACGGCTTCCTGGTATGGAGAGGAATTCCACCGCAACGCCACTGCTAACGGCGAAACTTTTGACAAAAACGGCATGACTGCAGCACATAAAACTCTGCCGCTGCCCTCAATAGTGCGCGTCACCAACCTGGAAAACGGCAAGAGTGTGACGGTAAGAGTGAATGATCGCGGACCATTTTCTGGTGGACGTCTGATTGATGTATCAAAACGAGCTGCATCCGAACTAGGATTTTTAATGCAAGGTACCGCAAAAGTACGGGTTGATTATCTGCGCGAGGAAACGGCGATGCTATTCCCGCCCGGCCACGATCCTTATGCAATGGCTGGAACGCAAAGCGCTTCGCGCAAAGTTCATCTAATACCGGAAGCTAACGCCGCAGAAACCGGGGCGATTCAGACGGCCGATTTGTCACCTCCGACCAGAACACTCCACCCGGTGCAGAATAGCCCGCATCTGCAAAAAACCTTATCCCCAACAAAATCCGCTAATGACAAAAAGACGAAGAAAAGCTATTACATCCAGGCGGGCTCATATAAGCTGCGAAATAAAGCTTTGGCTGAAGCAAAGCGGTTAAGCCGGGTGGCAAAGGTAGAAGTGGTGCGTGCAGCATTTAATGGCACGAAATTCTATCGCGTTCGCCTGGGACCGATTGCCTCTGGCAAGGCAGCCGAAAAAAAACTTGCGATGGTGCTAAATTATGGTTTCAAGGATGCGGTCGTTATCAGTAACTAAGGAGATCGTGGCACGTGGCACGGTCATCATATTATTAACCATCTTGCTTTTCAGCTTACAAGCCCGGGCGGAAGGTTTTGAAACCCGAGCAAAATACGCCATCCTAATCGATGACAATACCGATACCGCACTGTTTGAGCAATTGTCGGATGATCGGATGACTCCATCATCCATGAGCAAATTGATGACGCTTTATGTATTGTTTAATAAGCTAAAAAAAGGTGGGGTATCGCTGCACGATCATTTTCACGTTAGCGAAAAAGCCTGGAGAATGCAAGGCTCCAAGAGTTTTATGGCGATCGATAGTGAGGTACCGGTGGAGGATTTGATTCGTGGAATCATAATACAATCCGGCAATGACGCTTGTATCGTGGTAGCGGAAGGCATAGCCGGAACCGAAGAGGCCTTTGCAGGTGAGATGAATGCTATGGCTGCCCGCCTTGGAATGAAAGGCAGTCATTTCGTTAATTCCACCGGCTGGCCCGACCCAGAACATTACATGACCGTTCATGATCTGGCCATCCTTGCCCATCATCTCATCCATGATTTTCCGGAATATTATTCGTATTTTTCTGAGAAGGATTTCACCTATAATAATATCCATCAATCTAATCGCAATCTTTTGCTCACCCGTAATATCGGCGTCGACGGCCTGAAAACCGGGCATACTGACGATGGCGGGTTCGGTATGGTGGCGTCTGCAAACCGCGATGGACGGCGATTAATCGCAGTAGTGAATGGCCTAGCCAATGAAAAAGAACGCGCCGATGAGGCGGAAAAACTGTTGGAATACGGGTTCCGTGAATTCAATACGGTAAATCTTTTCAAAGCAGGTGAGCCAGTGGAAAACGCCGAAGTGTGGTATGGCAAAGATAAATCGGTGTCGCTGGTAGCAGCAAACGATATAGCAATCACTATAAATAAACTTGCAACCAATAACCTAGCTGCAGAAGTTCGATATGATGGCCCGGTAGCAGCGCCTATACATAAGGGCGATCACATCGCCGATCTAGTGATAAAAAGAGAAGGCATGAAGGATATCGTGATTCCACTTACCGCTGCAAATGATGTAGAAAAAATTTCATTCTTTGGCCGGATCGCGCGCGGGATAATGTACCGGTTGCCCGGTGGAAAATAATGAAGCATGGCAAGTTCATTACTTTCGAAGGCATTGACGGCAGCGGAAAATCAACGCAAGCAATGCTGCTTGCCGAGAGCTTTGCAGAGGCGCAAATAAAAGCGGTAAAAACCCGCGAGCCTGGCGGGGTAGCCGCTGCAGAAAAAATCCGAGAAATACTGGTAAAAGGTGATACCGATTCACTGCATCCGGTTACCGAGATGCTTTTGAATTTCGCAGCACGCAATGAACATTGGCAGAAACTCATATTGCCAGAACTTAAGAAAGGTACCTATGTAATCTGCGATAGGTTTAATGATTCTACCATCGCATATCAGGGGTTCGGACATAGGTTGGGCGCAGAATATATAGAATCCTTAAAAAATCTGGTGACGGGAAGTGTGGCCCCTGATTTAACCATATTACTCGATATGGCACCGGAAAAAAGCCTAGAGCGCGCGGGCAAACGCAAGGATGATGAAAATCGGTTCGAGAAAATGGGTGGGGGATTTCATAAGCGATTGCGCACGGGATTCAAAATGATTGCAAAAAAAGAGCCAGAAAGATTTTGCGTTATTGACGCTTCCAGGGATAAAAAAATCATCCAGGAAAAAATAACCACTGAAGTGAATAAGAGATTCGGACTGGAATTAAAATGTTAACGCCGAAAGAAAATCATTTATTCACCGGCCATGCGCGCGAGATAGAAAATCTCTCTAAGCTATTCGTCTCAAGCCGCGTTCCGCATGGATTTCTTATCGCCGGGGCACTGGGGCTTGGTAAAGCAACTCTGGCTTACCGCTTGGCGCGATTTATCTTAGGTGGGGGCCTAGAAAATGCCGGATCTGGCAATCTTTTCGGTACACCGGAAATTGATTTCAGCATGAGCACAACACATCCGGTATTTGCAAAAATCGCTACCGGAACTCATCCCGATTTAATGGTGCTGGAAACAAATAGTGAGGAGGAAAAAAACGAAATCACCGTTGATGACGTGCGGAAAATATCAGGATTCTTGAGGCTAACTTCGGCAGAATCCGGCTGGCGTGTAGTGATAATCGACAGTGTAGATGAAATGAATCGCAATGCCGCGAACGCGCTGTTAAAGATTCTTGAAGAACCAACTGCAAAATCATTTCTCATACTAATCAGCCATTCGCCGGGTCGTCTGATGCCAACCATCAAGTCACGCTGCTGCGTGCTGAAACTAAATCCGCTGAAAGAGCAGGAAGTCCAAGAGGTTTTCTCGGGAATTAAAGCCGATGTGAATGATTTTGCTATTACGATTTGTGAAGGGTCTCCTGGAGTTGCACTAACGCTTACTCAGAACAAAGCTGATGAAATCTATGAAAATTTTTTGGGGATCATTTCTACTATGCCGGAGCCAGATATTGAAAAAATTCTGGAATTCGCAGAAAAAGTTTCCGGCAAGAATGAAGAAATCTGGAAAATCACCAATTACCTGATCGGGCGGTTCATCACCTTGGCAGCAAAATATTCAGTCGGTGCAGAAGTGATTTTTTCTTTGCCGGAAGAAAGAATGGCGGTGGAAAAACTGGTTGGAATCTCTTCAATCGCAAAGCTCTCAGAGCTGGCTTCCAGATTGCAGGAATGGCATTCCAGCGATGAAATTTTCCACCTCGATCGCCGCGCAATAATGAGTGATATTTTTAACTTGTTCAAAAAAGCGGCATGAGCAAATTCTACATCACCACACCGATTTATTATGTGAATGATTCGCCGCATATCGGCCATGCATACACCACGCTTGCCTGCGACGTCATTGCTAGATTCATGCGGTTTTCCGGCGTTAATGTAAAATTCCTGACTGGCACCGATGAGCACGGACAGAAGGTTGAGAAGTCGGCGCTAGCAGCCGGAAAGTCACCACAGGCATTCACCGATGAAGTATCTGAGCGGTTCCGTGAGTTATGTAAAATCATGAACTTTAGCAATGATGATTTTATCCGCACAACCGAACCAAGGCACAAAAAATCGGCACAAGCCTTATGGAAAAAACTCCAGGAAAACAGGCATATTTACCTGGATAAATACTCCGGCTGGTATTCAGTACGCGATGAGGCGTTTTATCAGGAAGCAGAATTGGTAAATGGCAAAGCCCCAACTGGAGCCGACGTCGAATGGGTGGAAGAGGAAAGTTATTTCTTTGATCTCTCTAAATGGCAGGAAAAACTGCTCGCATATTACGAGGCAAATCCTGGATTTATTCAGCCAGAATCGCGCCGTAACGAGGTTATCAGCTTTGTTAAAAGTGGACTTAAAGATTTATCGATTTCACGCACCACATTCAAATGGGGCATTCCGGTTCCAGGAGATGAAAAGCACATTATGTATGTGTGGCTAGATGCGTTGGCTAATTACTTAAGTGCTGATGGGTTTCCTGGGGAATTCTCATTCTGGCCAGCCAATTTGCACGTTATTGGCAAAGATATACTCAGGTTCCATGCGGTTTATTGGCCAGCATTCCTAATGGCTGCGGACCTACCATTACCAAGAAAAATCTTCGCGCATGGCTGGTGGACAAATGAAGGCGAAAAAATGTCAAAATCGCTTGGAAATGTGATTACGCCAGCAAATCTGATCGAAGAGTTTGGATTGGATCAAACGCGTTACTTTCTGCTACGCGAATTTCCATTTGGGCAGGATGGGAATTTCTCACGCGAACGCATAATAGCCGTAGTCAACTCCGAATTAGCCAACAATGTCGGAAACCTTGTCCAGCGCACACTTTCCATGATTCAGAAAAATTGTGATAGCGCCGTTCCGAAATATAACGGTGCACCTTTACGCGAGATTGACGAAGAATTGAAGAAAAAGGTACAGGTCACAGAAAAAGATACGCCAGAACAAGTAAGGAAAAAATACCTGAATTGCAAATTTCAGGAAATAATGATGGAAATAATTGAAATCTCTTCCTGGCTTAATTCCTATATCGATAAGGAAGCCCCGTGGGTGCAGAAAAAATCCAATCCTGAGTTGATGGAAGCGATTTTATATTACCTAGCCGAGGGAATAAGGTGCATAGCCATTATGCTGCAGCCATTCATGCCAGATTCGGCGGAAAAGATTCTTGACCTCCTGGCTGCACCGGAAGATCAAAGAACTTTCGAGCATCTAAAACCAAAATATACCTTAAAACCTGGAACCAAATTACCTGAACCGAAAGCCATTTTCCCCCGCATATCCGAGAAAAAATAATGCTCGTTGATTCGCACTGCCATTTGAATTTTCCAGATTTTGCTCATGATTTAGAGGCCGTGGTCACACGCGCCGGGGAAAATGATGTAAAAATCATGCAAACTATTGGTACGAAAATCTTAGAATTCCCTGGAGTTTTGGCAGTTGCAGAAAAATTTCCAAACATCTATTGCTCGGTCGGCGTGCATCCGCATGAGACAGAAAAAGAGCAAGTTGCTTTGCCGGATTTGATAAGGCTGACCGAAAATCCAAAAGTTATTGGTATTGGCGAAACTGGACTCGATTATTTTTATGAACATTCCCCCCGTGATTTGCAGAAAAAATCTTTTCTCACCCATATCGCAGCAGCAAGAAAAACCGGGTTGCCGCTGATAATCCATACGCGAAACGCCGATGATGATATGGCGGAAATCCTGGAATCAGAAATGAAAAAGGAGAAATTTACTGGGTTACTTCATTGTTTCACATCAAGCGAAGCATTAGCTGAGAAGGCAATTTCGCTGGGATTTTATATTTCCATTTCCGGGATTGTTACATTCAAAAAATCCGAGGAATTACAAAATCTTGTAAAAAAACTGCCGCTCTCGTCGCTATTGGTTGAAACCGATTCGCCATACCTGGCGCCAATTCCGCATCGCGGTAAAAGAAACGAACCGGCATTCACAAAACACACCGCCGAATTCATCGCAAATTTGAAATGTATCCCTTATGCGGAAGTAGCTAAAGTAACTACCGATAATTTCTTTAACCTATTCACAAAAGCACAGCGCGTCTAAAATGAAAGTCACTATCCTCGGCTGCGGCGGTTCATCGGGAGTGCCATTGATTGGCTGTGATTGCCCGGTGTGCAAATCAGAAGATCCAAAAAACAAGCGGCTACGCGCATCGATATTAGTGAAGGAAAAAAACACCGCTGTGCTGGTGGATAGCTCACCTGACCTGCGCCAACAGGCTCTCACCAACAACATCACGAAAGTAGATGCCGTGCTATTCACCCATGCCCATGCTGATCATACTAGCGGAATAGATGATTTGCGGGCGTTCAGCTATCTAAACAACAAACCAATACCGGTATATTCTGACCGGAAAACGCTAGAAGAGCTGAAAACCCGGTTCGAATATGCCTTTATTCCGGAAGTGCCGAAAACCTGGTATCGCCCCTGCCTGATTCCACATGAAATCGAAGCTGGAAAGAAATTCACCATTGGCGATATGACGATTGAGCCATTCATCCAAGGGCACGGGAAAATCACGACTCTGGGATTTAGGTTTGGCGATTTCGCCTATTCCACCGATACCGATTATCTATCGCCGGAGGCGCTAGAAAATCTGCGTGGCGTGAAAGCTTGGGTGGTCGATTGCCTACGCTATGAAAAAGCGCCAACGCATTCACACCTTGAACAAACTTTGCAATGGATCGCAGCAGTTGGCCCCAAAACCGGCATTCTCACCCATATGGGCCATGAAATGGAGTATCAGGCGTTAAAGCAACGCCTGCCGAATGGCGTAGAACCAGCTTATGATGGAATGGTAATAACCAGCGGAGTTAGCTGAACTTTCTCACATCCGTTAAATGGCCGGTAACAGCTGCCGCTGCTGCCATAACTGGGCTCATCAGGTGCGTACGTCCTCCCCTGCCCTGGCGGCCTTCGAAATTGCGGTTGCTAGTGGAGGCGCAGCGTTCGCCCGGAGCTAATTTATCAGCATTCATCGCCAAGCACATCGAACATCCCGGCTCGCGCCAATCGAATCCTGCCGCAGTAAATATTTTATTTAAACCCTCTTTTTCTGCCTGCTCTTTAACCAATCCCGATCCCGGAACGATCATGGCACTTACGCTGGAGGCCACTTTTTTGCCTTTCACTAATTTTGCAACTTCGCGCAAATCCTCAATCCGGCCATTGGTGCAGGAGCCGATGAAAACCCTATCTACCGGAATATCCTGCAATTTTGTTCCCGGTTTTAGGCCCATATATTCGAGCGCCCGCTCGGCTTTTTTGCGCATCGACTCATCTTTCATCTCCGCCGGATTCGGGATAATTCCATCGATCGGCAATACATCCTCCGGGCTGGTGCCCCAGGTAACTTGCGGGATGATATCCTTGGTATGCAGGGTGATTTCTGCATCATATTTTGCACCCGGATCAGATGGCAGGGTTTTCCAATAAGCAACCGCTTTATCGAAATCCGCACCATGTGGCGCGAGTGGGCGGCCTTTTATATATTGATAAGTTTTTTCATCCGGCGCGATAAGACCAGCCCGGGCTCCTGCTTCTATTGACATGTTGCAAACTGTCATCCTAGCTTCCATCGATAAATCGCGGATGGCTTTTCCGGCATATTCTATCACGTATCCAGTGCCGCCTGCCGTACCGATTTTGCCGATAATTGCCAGCACCAAATCTTTGGCGGTAACGCCGAATGGCAAATCCCCTTCCACCGAAATCCGCATATTTTTGGCGCGTTTTTGGATCAAGGTTTGCGTGGCTAACACATGTTCCACTTCCGATGTGCCGATGCCGAAGGCGAGCGCGCCGAACGCGCCGTGGGTGCTAGTGTGTGAGTCACCGCAGACAATCGTCATCCCCGGTTGGGTGAAGCCTTGTTCTGGGCCAACTATATGGACTATGCCTTGGCGAATATCATCGAGCGGGAAATATTTTACCCCGAATTCTTTGCAGTTCGCAGCCAATGTTTCCACCTGGATGCGCGAAGTTTCATCGGCGATTCCCTTGGCACGGTCTTTGGTGGGAACGTTGTGGTCGGCCACTGCCAGCGTCGCATCGGGCCTGCGCACTTTCCGTCCAGCAACACGCAATCCTTCGAATGCCTGTGGGCTGGTTACTTCATGAATCAAATGATGATCGATATAAAGCAGGCAGGTGCCACCTGACTGCTCATCTACCAGATGCGATTCCCAGATTTTATCGAAGAGGGTTTTGGGCATAAGTTTGAATACTGGAAGGCTAGAAATCTAGAACACTAGAATTCCAGTTTTCCAACGTTCCAATCCTTAAGCTTTCGCTTCTTTTTTCTTCTTTGGTTCTGCTGCTGTAGTTTTAGCAGTTTCTGGTTCTGCAACCAACACGTCGATCTTTTCCTTAATCCGTGCGGCTTTACCAGATAGATCTCGCATGTAATAGAGTTTTGCGCGGCGGACGGTGCCAGAACGTACCAGTTCAACGCTCTCGATCCGCGGGGAATATAATGGGAACACGCGCTCTACACCTTCGCCATGGCTGATTTTGCGTACAGTGAAAGATGAGTTTAATGCACGGCTTTTCCTAGCAATGCAGACACCTTCAAAGGCCTGAATCCGCTCAGATTCACCATCAACGATCTTCACGTTAACGCGCACCGTATCACCCGGTTCGAATTCGTCGATCTTTTTATTAGCGCTGAGTCTGGTGATTTCAGCGGCTTCAAATTTTTGCATCGTGTTCATAATTGCCTCATTTCTTATACTTTCCCCATAAATCAGGGCGCCTAGCTTTAGTCAATTCTTCCGCTTTTTGCAACCGCCATTTTGCGACTTCAGCATGATTACCGGAAATCAACACATCCGGAACGCTTAACCCCTCCCAACTTGCTGGCCGCGTATAGTGCGGATATTCGAGCAAATTAGAGTGAAAAGACTCGCCGCCGAAACTTTCTTCAAGCAAAGCAGAGCCTTTTACTATTACACCATTAACTAACCGTAAGCAAGCGTCAATAACGGCAATGGCCGCGATTTCCCCACCGGAAAGGATGAAATCGCCAAGTGAAATTTCCTCGATATCGTATTTTTCTATCACCCGCTGATCAATCCCCTCAAACCGGCCACAGATAATGGTAATATTATTTTCTTTTGATAATTCAATGGCTTTCGCCTGATTGAACACCATGCCGCGCGGGGACATGTAGATTAATCTGGTGCCAGGATTCTTGGATTTTATGTCATCAATGGCCGAACCCAGAATATCCGGCCTGATAACCATACCGTTGCCACCACCGAAAGGCTTATCATCAACAGTCTGGTGCTTATCTGGGGCGTAATCCCGAATATCGATAGAATTTAGGTTCCAGATACCGGACCTCATCGCCTTCCCTGCAAGCGATAGTGCCAAAGGCCCTGGGAATGTCTCTGGGAACAGGCTTAAAACATTAACTTGCCACATGGCCCGACTATAGCCGCCAAAACCTTATCCTACTATCTCGCACCCGGAAAAGAAGAATGCGATTTCATTTTTGGCATTTTCCAATGAATCAGAGCCGTGGACGCAGTTTTCGCCAATCGAATCTGCGAAATCACGCCGGATAGTGCCGGGGCTCGCATCTTTTGGGTTAGTAGCACCCATGATTTCCCGGTTTTTTGCTACCGCATTCTCGCCTTCCAATACCTGCACCACCACCGGCCCAGAAACCATGAACTCCACTAATTCGCCAAAAAACGGCCGGGCTTTGTGGATTTCATAAAAAATTCCAGCTTCGCGGCGGCTTAAAAAAATTCGTTTCTGCGCAACAATGCGTAAGCCAGCTTCCTCGAATCTGGTATTGATTTTACCGGTAATGTTTTTCTTCGTTGCATCCGGTTTGATGATGGAAAGCGTACGCTCTTTAGCCATTTCAACCTCTTTTCCCTTAAATCAGGCCAGCACCTTAAACGCTAATTACATTGAAAATCAAGAGAAATTTGAAAAAATATCTCGGATAAATTAACGATTTATTAATATCTTTAGATTATCATAGATATTCGCAAGGAGCCATAATATGTGGGAAGCGCAAACGGCTGATGGCGAAGGTTTAGGCTTCGCCTGGAAAATACATCTGAATGTCAGCAGGAATATGGAAGACCCCGAAACGAAGGTCATAATAGCCTACTGCGAAGCTGCAAAGAAAGATTACAAGATATATGGCTACAAAGTGGGGCAAGCTCATGACGACAAGGGGATGACAATTTATGTCGGCGACCGCGCATCATTGGAAAAGATTGCTGCAGACTTGAACGAACTTAAAACTACGGATGGAAAACCAGCTATTTCCAAACCGGCCGGGCAGAAAGTGGTGGATGGAGATATGCCGGTAAAAGGAAATGTCTGGGCGCGTTTTACTTTTAATAAAGGAGAAAGAACCGTTGGAGGTAAGAAATTTCATCGCTCTGGCATGCATGGCCTTCCCAACATTCTAGAGCTGACAGACACTAAAGAGAACCTCCTGGCTTCCTATACTATACTGGCAAAAGAATATGGAGAATATTTCACCGGAGTGCCTGAGAGGCAAACCCCGGAATGGGCAAAATGGCTGCATGATCCTAATGCAAAAGAGCCGGAATGGATGAATAAGGCCAGAAAAGAAGTCCCTACCACGCCATTGCCCGATTCATTGCCCGATTGGCTAAAATCCCCAGACGGAATAGAAGCGTTAGAAATTTTTCGGCGATATAAGGGGGATGAAGTAAATAAAGTGGGGCCAGCAAAACCGACTCCCAGAGGGCCCGACGGGCCCAGTACTAGTCCTCCCCCTCCTGGAGGTTAAGCAATTTCAACCTTATCCCACTTGCCTTTTTCGTCTTGCTTGAAATAGGAGAGCTGGGCTTCATTTGCTTTGTTTTCTTTCCACAAACCCCTAGCTTTTGCCAGAGATTCTTTGTCGTTGCCGTCGAAAATATAAAGAACACGGGAAAAGCCGCCAAAATCGGCTTCCTTATCGCCGGTGACTGCCAATATGTCTGCCCCATTCGGGTTCCGCGCCAAATCCGTTGTGATGAAAATCGGCTGCTCCTCAGGATTTCCATCTTTTGCGGATCCGTGTGGCAGGAAACGGTGGGGGTGATACGTCCATAAAACGCGATTATATTCCTCGGCTTTTTCGTCATTTGCCGCCAGCACCAATACTCTTTTGCCTGATGCATAAGCCTTTTCCAAAAGCCGCGGCAACGCCGACTCCATCGAAGAGGAAGTGAGTTGATAAAAGCTGATTTCCGCCATAATTTTTTCTAGCTTTTACCAGTTAGTGCAGTGATACACAATTGCTATAAGAAAGAACTCATGCAGAAATATTATCATTTCCCTCAATGAATTCACATAGCTTTGCTATTTTTACTAAGAAGTGGGCCATTATGAAAAAGAAAAACCTGTTCTAACCTAACATTTCTTTCAAGCGCCCTGGCAAGTCTTTGTAAAGATCTTTCCATTAGTGGGTTATTATAAATTTTATTAATCTGATCTAAATCCCCGGCTATAGTTCTATAAGCCTCTGCAAAAATTCGCTCTGCTACACGTTGCTCCGCTATTTCACGTGGAGTCTTACCATCTTTATTCTCAAAATTAAATATGGGAATTCCCCTCTCTGCCGCCTTATAGATTGCAATCCTGACTTTATCTAGTGTTGGTCCAGCACTTTCGCCACTTATTGCGTTTAGATCCATGGCGTCCTGCAGTTCTTTAATAGCTGTCACTGCATTAGGATCGTTTTTATATTCTTTAAACTTTATTCTTTTTTGCGGCTGATATTCTTTTTTCATATCACACCTAGTTTCTAATGGTTATAGGCATCATCAATACTTAGGCCCATCGTTGCTAAAGCTTGCGCTCGCATCTTCTGCAAGGCTTCCTTATCCCCTGGATCTAGCTCAATGTTTTGAATCTTTTCTGGTATCTGACCTTCGAGTTCCAGATTCTTGTTTGCAAACCCTCGCACTTTATCGCGCACCGATTGCTCAATGTCTTCGTGGTACATATTGTCTTTACTGGGGGGAGATTTTAATGCTTTTTGCTGTTCTGGCGGCAGACTTTCAAAGAATGCTCTTTCAGCATCACTATTTTCCTTAATTTTCGCTCTCACTGCCTTATATTGTTCTACTTCTGCCGGAGTAAGGGCGTCATAGGCTTTATGGTAAGCCTTTACCTGCATTTTTCTTTCGGTCTCCATATATGTTTTAGCTTCCGGCGACATATTATGGATGATTTCACTGCGTTTGTTATTTAATTCTTCTCTATCTCTAAGTGCTGCCGCCTGTTCATCAGCAGCAGGGTCATGGTTAAGTGCACTAACCGTAAAATACGTTAGCCCAGCACTGGTAAGAAACAGTGCTATCATGAGAGTTATAATTTTCATTATACGCATGATAGTATTCTACCAGATTTAGGCCGTTTTTATTAGGTAAAAATACTACGGCGTATCGAATAATACTATTAATAATCAATATGTTATGCACTGACTTTTAGTATAAATTATCTCTAATTTATAGAGATTACCCGGTAGGTTTTAGAGACTATTTAATTAAGTGGTGTCTATAAAAACGATTAGGCCAGAACGAATTACAGGTAAAGCTTCTCTGGCTTTTGCATGCTTCTATAGTGAAATGACCATAGGGTGGCACCCTAGTTCAATCCGCATGTCATACGAATATCCATAAAAAAAGGCCGCGGATAAACGCGGCCTTTTAAAGATTAGATTTAAGAAAATTAGCTGTCGCTCTTCTTGCTTTTCTTTGGTTGAGCAACACTCGCCACTTCACCCAATACTTCGGTCAAGCGTTTGGTTACAACTTCTGCTGCTTCGCTGTTTGACTTAAGAGCCATTTCATAAAGCTCGCGAACATTACCAAGTGCGCTTTCAAAAGCACTGCGGGCAAATTCAGCTTGCTTAGCAGCACCAGCTTCCGGAGTTTTAGAAGAATAAACTTCACGGAAAAGATCAATCGCTTCTTCCGCTCCAGAACGAGCGATTTCTGCCTGGCGTTTCGCAATAGCTTGAGCGCCTTCAGCAACCGCTTGGTTAGCAGCAGTTAAAGCTTCAATGTTGCGGCGGCCGATGGAAACCAACGCGTTAAAATCATAAGACGGTACTTTGAAATCGGAAAGAGCTTTCCAGCTTTCCGCGAATTTGTTACTTGATTGTGCCATAAATATTTTCCTGTTTGATGTTAATATTCTTTAGTCCGACGCGGGGAATATCGCAGAGTTCATATATATTGTCAATAGCTATGTTGCGGTGCAACATTTTTATTCTTTCTTTATTTTCTATATTTCATTTTGCCAGCTTTTCCGCCCGTTCCGCCGCAGCCTTAACCGCCTCTTTTATAAGGTTTTTAAACCGGCTATCTTTATTCAGAACATCCAAAGCGGCCTCAGTCGTACCGCCTGGGCTGGTGACTTATTCGCGGAGTTGAGTGAAAGATTTTCCAGATTCCACCGAAAGTTTTCCACTGCCATACATAGTCCATTTTACCAATTCATTGGCTTTATCTTTTTGGATTCCCAACTCCTGTGCAACTTCGACCATAATTTCCGAGAGCAGGAAATAATAAGCCGGGCCGCTGCCGGAAATTGCGGTAACCGGATTCAACAAATCTTCACCTTCGGGTAAACCTATAAAATGCCCCACCGCACCAAATAATTTTGCAGTTCTATCTATATCAAGCGCATCAACGGAAACGCTGTATGCGACAGAAACACCTGCTCCTACTGTGGCAGCAAGGTTCGGCATAATTCTTATTATTTTGGCGTTTACTCCAAGGTATTTTTTCATAAACTCGCCCGTAATTCCAGCGGCAATCGAGATAAAAATAGCATCAGAAAATTCTTTGTATAAAGTAAGAACTTCTCCCATAACCTGTGGTTTCACCGCAAGCACTACTATACTAGGCGAAAATTTTTCCGATGCCTTTTGTGAATCCGGACAAGCTACTTTGAATTCTTTTTTGATGTATTCTCTTCTGCTTGGAATTTCTTCCATCACCATTAGGTGTTTTGGGTCTAACCCCTCATCCAACCAGCCGGAAATCAGAGCACTTCCCATCTTCCCGCCGCCTACTAGGAGGATTTTGGATTTCTCGTTCTTTAGTGAAAGCTTCTTACTTTTTCCCGTTGCTTTTTTTGCCAAGATTACCTTCCAATTCCTCTATCCGTTTTTCCAGTTTCTCCTGCTCGGTACGCGCCTTCGCTGCCATTGCTTTTACCGCTTCGAATTCGTCACGCCGTACCATATCCATTTTGCCGGCAAAACTCTCGAATTGCTCCTTTATCCGCGCCTCTATTTCCTGGCGCAGTCCTGCAAGTGAGCCGAAGGCATTGCCTGCCATGCGGCCCAAATCCTCAAAAAATTGCTTGCCATCCTCTTTCATATTTTTACCCTTTTTTATCGCTGACGATTGATTATATTAATAACCATGTTTTCCTTCTTGGCAATTCCCTTCCCGATGATCGATCCGGTTTTGTTGCAGCTCGGACCTGTTGCCATTCGCTGGTATTCTCTTTCCTATATTGCCGGGATATTACTCGGCTGGTGGTATGCCGGATATTTAAATAAAAAACCGCCAATTGTATTCAGCAAGAAAGCCTATGACGATGTGGTGGTGTGGATAATCTTAGGCATCATCCTAGGTGGGCGGCTGGGGTATATTTTGTTTTATAACCTACCGCATTATCTAGAAAGCCCAGCCGAAATGCTGGCAGTCTGGCAGGGTGGTATGTCATTCCACGGCGGGATGATCGGCCTGGTGACGGCTATGTATATATTCAGCCGCAAACATAATATGCGTTTCCTTGCCTTGGTGGATATAGTTTCCTGTGTCGCACCAATCGGGATATTTTTAGGGCGCATTGCCAATTTCATTAATGGCGAGTTATATGGCCGAACTACGGATGTGCCTTGGGCCGTTATCTTCCCGCGCGGTGGTGATCTGCCGCGTCATCCTAGCCAGATTTATGAAGCACTACTGGAAGGCTTGGCTATCCTTCTTATTCTTTTCATCGTAGCCAATTTTACTAAAGCACGGCAAAAAGAAGGAATGTTATCGGGAATGTTTTTGGTTTTTTATGGGATATTCCGCTGCTTCGTCGAATTCTTCCGCGAGCCAGACGCACAGCTCGGATTCATTTTTGGTGGAATCACCATGGGCCAATTACTTTGTATTCCTATGATATTACTTGGCATCGGGCTGATTGTAAGGGCAATCATAAAAAATGAATCTGAAACGCCTGCTGCTGGATAAGATTGCCAGCGAGGGTCCCTTAACCATTGCGGAATATATGTCGCTATGTTTGCGCCATCCTGAATTCGGCTATTACACCACACGCAATCCGTTTGGCGCTAAAGGTGATTTCGTAACCGCCCCAGAAATTAGCCAGCTTTTTGGCGAGATGCTTGGCGCTTGGGTACTTGGCGTTTTGCAGCAAATAGATGTCTCGCGCAGTGCGGCACTGGTCGAACTTGGGCCGGGAAAAGGCACGATGATGGCTGATATTCTCCGCATAATCCGCAAATATCCAGTTTACGATTCGCTCACCATCCACATGGTAGAAATCAGCCCTACTCTGGAAAAATTGCAACGGGAAAATCTGGCGGAACATTTGGGAAAAATATCCTGGCATCGAAACATCGAAACATTGCCAGAAATGCCAATGATAATTCTCGCCAATGAATTTTTTGATGCCCTGCCAATACAGCAATTTTCTGGAAAAAATGAAGTAATGGTTGCTGCTAAAAACAGTGATTTTTATTTTACTAGGACGGAAGGTGATATATCCGAATCTTCACCGGAGAGCATTGAAATAGTGAAATCACTCGGCAGCAAAATAATAAAAAATTCCGGCGCGATGTTAGTTATAGATTATGGTTATTCGGAACCATCTGGCAAATCAACGCTCCAAGCAGTGAAGAACCACAAGTTTCACGATTTTTTAGAGGGTCCCGGCACGGCAGATTTAACCGCACATGTTAATTTTTCTGATTTGCAAGTGGCGGCAGAAAAACAGGGCCTAAAAGTTTCCAGTGTGGTAACGCAGAAAATATTCCTAGAGAATATGGGAATTCGTATGCGCGCAGAAATGCTGAAAAAAAACGCAAGTAATTCGCAAGGCCAGGAAATCGATTCCGCTCTGGCACGGCTGTTGGATGCTGATAAAATGGGTGAGCTCTTTAAAGTTATGGCCGCAGTTTCACCAAATATTCAGGAAGTTCCAGGATTTTAGGATAGTATTTTTAACTGGGCGGTTCCGGCGGTAAAAATCGTTCCGGAAGGAACTTTTTCTACTTCTTCAATCTCCAATAATCCGATCGCGCACGTACCCGCAACTGACTTTACTTCACCTATCTGGTTTCCCGAAAAAATTACCGCTTCATCGCTAGCTGGTGCACCTGCAATTACTTCCAGCTTATATAATTTCCGCCGCACCACACCACGATATTTTGTGCGCGCCGTCACTTCTTGGCCAACATAGCAGCCCTTGTCAAAATCTATGGCATGAAATTCTTCCAAGTTATTTTGTAGCGGAAATGATTTCTCCGGAATCAGCTCAATTCCTGCTGTCGGAATTCCCCTTGCCACCCGGGCTTCTTCATAAAATTCATATGGCTTTCTCACGTAACCTTCGCGTTCCAGCAATTCAAATATTTTTTCTGATTTACCGATGATGCGACTGCCAAGTACCGCATCACGCGGATCAATGAAGCCTATACCATCAACACCAAACGCCTTGACTTCACCGGTATTTCCTTTCAACGAATCTGCACCGAGCAACGCTATCGGCACTTGGTATTCAGCAGCTAGAGAGATCTCCACTCGAGATTTCAATTTATACATCGCAAGTTTTTTTAAGAGTTCGACTGAGCGGGATTTTTCCACATCTAGGAGAAGCACACCACTGATTTCTGCAATAAATATATCAAACAGAAATTTTCCTTGCGGCGTCAATATGAGTGCATATATCGCATTTTTCGCATCCACTTTATTCACGTCATTGCTTACAATTCCCTGCAGGAAATTTTTACGGTCATCACCAGTAATGCTTATGACAGCACGGTTTTCGAGACTAACGTAAAACCTATTCATAGCGCTGATTTTTCATTATTTTTTCCAACGCAATAGAGATTTTTCTGCCAATTGATTTCTGATCATATTCCAGCCGCGCAGTTTTATATCCACCATCGGCAACCCATTCGGCAAGCTGCTGGTTTTTTATTAATTTCTCCAGTGCATCAGCCATTTGCCCCGCATCCCCGCGGTGGAAAATCAACCCGTTTTCTTCGTGCCTGATTATTTCGGATGGCCCTTCACTATCCGAACTTGCCACTGGCTTTCCGTGCGCCAACGCTTCTAACAGCACGATACCGAAAGGCTCATGCAGCGAGGGTAGGCAGAAAATATCTATAGTATCAAAAAATGCTTTTTTATCCCGTACCCAGCCCCCGAATATGACATGATCGGCTAGACCAAACTTTTGAACCATATTCTTTAGATGCTCTTCCTCCTCACCATTGCCTCCAATAATTGCGGAAAAATCCACATTTCTAGATTTTAAAATTACCAGCGCTTCTATGAAATTATCAAACCCTTTTTTTTTGACAAACCTGCCCATCGTTCCGATAATCGGCCTTCGGCCTTGCCATCCAGGGAAATTAAACGCAGCGGTTTCGGCTTTCACCATATTTGGTATGCGATAGATTTTCCGTTCATCTATCCCTTCTGCGATCAAGCTTTTTTCCAAGTGCGTTGTGATACAGAAGAAAGCATCAGCACTGATCAGCCGTTTAAAATTATAATTATGCGTAACGGCTATAATTGGCATACGCAGGGAATTAGCTTTTTCAACCAAGGTGAAGGCACGGGAACCGTGGGTTATTATTGCATCCGGACGGAAATCTGCTAAGATTTTCCTTATGCGATAAACTGAAAAATAATCCCATCCACCTAAGCTCAGAACTTGGTAAATCCGCCGTGCAACCGGCCATAAATCATCAATTATCCTAGAGCCTGGACGCACCAGATTTATCACGCTGTGACCTTCGGATTTTAGGGCTGATGCGTAATCGACGAAGGCCTGCTCGATCCCACCCAGACCCTTTCCGAACATCGCATTTGCTATTTTCATTTTTTTAAGTTTTTCAGGAGAAATTTGATACCTATTCCCACTCCTTCCGCATCTATCCCGTGGCCCAGATCGGAGCGGGCATGGGTTTCCACCGCAACGCCGAGATTTTCTAGCTGCCGCTTCGCCTCTATCATCGCAGAAAGCGGTACCACCTGGTCATCTGCACCATGAATCAAGCAAATTGGTGGCTTGGATTTTATTGCACTATCCAGTTTCACCTCATGCAAGAAAGCGCCAGAATGGCCAACTATCCCAGCCACGGGATTTTCCCGCCGCAGCCCCGCATAAAGTGCCATCATCGTGCCTTGCGAAAACCCAACCAACGCCAGGTTTTTTTCCGTGAGCGAAAATCTAGCCAATTGCGAGTCTAGAAAATCATTTACTATCGGGGCAGCCGCAGCGGCACCTTGCAGCATTTTTTCTTTAGTCCTTTCTGCAAGCGAAAACCATTGATGGCCAAATGGCGCCATATCATAGGGAAATGGACCGTTCGGCGAGATGAAATGCGCATTCGGGAATTTTTCGGCGAATTCCCCTGATAGACCAATCAAATCATTTCCGTCGGCACCCACGCCATGCAGAAAAACTATCAATTGCTTTGGTTTTCCACCGGAAGCAGGTGGCATTTCTGGGCCGGACAATGTGATTCTTTTCATATGTTTTTCTCTGCTAATGGATGCTTAGCGTAAACTAATTCCTGTAATTTATCCTGCATTATATGCGTGTAAATCTGTGTGGTAGAAATATCGGAATGACCAAGCAATTCCTGGAGTGATCGCAAATCTGCCCCATGTGCAAGCATATGACTGGCGAACGAATGGCGAAGTGTGTGGGCTGAGATTCTATCTGGCAAGATTCCAGCTTTCACCGCTATGATTTTCAATATCTGGCCAAAGCGCTGGCGGGTAAGGTGGTGTTGCTTCACCTTCCCCCCGTGCTTTTCCGATGGAAATAAGAATGGCGAATCTTTATCCGCCGGTAAGAAATATTTGCGGATTTCCATATAACGAACAAGATTTTTCACCGCCGCAGCACTTAAAGGCACAATTCTTTCTTTACCACCCTTGCCTTTTACCAGTAGAAAGTCCATTGCGCCGTTTTTTTTGAGCGCCGAAGTTTTAAGCGATAATAATTCGGACACACGCAGGCCCGAGCCGTAAGCCATTTCCAGTAATAGCACTATCCTTATTCCAGCTGGCGTATTTTCTTGTGCCACCGCGATTAGCCGATTTATTTCATCTTCACTTAAAACATTAGGCAGTTTCTGTTCTTTGCACGGAACTTCAATATTAGCCGCTGGATTGGATTTTAGAATATTTTCCCCGAACAGAAACCCATAAAACTGTTTGATCACTGATATTTTCCTGGCTGCTGTCGCTGACGAAAAGCCTTTTTTTTCCATCAGAGCAATATATTTCCGTAAATCTTTAATTTCTGTCAATTCTGGGCTTTTCCCTAGCAGGCTTAAAAAATCTTCCAAATCCCTCTTATAAGCGGCAATGGTGTTTTTTGCAGCGCCGCGCTCAGCGGCCATCATTTCCAGAAAAAGGCCGATCAGCGGTTGTGGCGTCGGCATATCATTTTATAAACCTACCAAGATCAACCGCCTTAACCATTTTCTGATGCAGAGGTGGTATTTCCCGAGAGAAGAAGAACGCAGCTCCCGCTAGCGCAACAATCGCGGCAACAACTATGAACTTAACCCCTGTATATGAGCGGCGATGATATCGCATGTTGATTATATGATATTTTCAATTTAGTTTCTTGTAATGGAGGTTACGCCGTGCGCTTAAATAAATCAATAGTCCTTATCGGGCTAATGGGGGCCGGAAAATCCTCGGTCGGCTGGCGGTTGGCACAAAGGCTGGGTATTGATTTTATTGATCTAGACCGCGAGATCGAGAACGAAGAAGGCTGCACGGTGGCCGAGATTTTCGAGCAAAAAGGCGAGCAATATTTCCGAGCATTGGAAAAAAAAATGCTTAAGCTTGATCTAAAATATGTTCCGCATGTGCTAGCTCCAGGCGGCGGTGTTTTTCTAGATGCGGATAACCGCGCTTTACTTAAGGAATATGCGACAACCATATGGTTACGCGCTAATCTAGAGGTATTACTGGAGCGGGTTTCCCGTCGCAACACCCGGCCATTACTGGAAAAAGGTGATAAAAGGGAAATCCTCTCCCGGTTAATGGAAGAGCGCTCCCCCATATACGCTCAAGCAGATTTTATTATAGATAGCGATGACAGCGCACATGAAGTAGTGGTCGAGAAAATAGCGGAGATGTTATGCGGAAAAACTTAAGGGTCGAATTGGCCGAGCGCTCATACGAAATCATTATAGGCGAAGGTCTGATTGCGGAGGCGGGACAGTATGTTACAGCAGTTTTGCACGAGAAAAAGGCGATAATCGTCACTGACAAGAACGTTGCGAAATTTCATCTTAAACCCTTAAAAAAAACATTGATGGAGTATGGAATCACCGCCGAATCGATCATCGTACCGCCAGGAGAAAAAAGTAAAGGTTTCACTACACTGGAAAAAATCTGCGAAGAAATCCTGAAAAAAAACATTGATCGGAAAACCACGTTGATTGCGCTCGGCGGTGGGGTAATTGGTGATTTGACGGGATTTGTCGCAAGTATTTTATTGCGCGGAATTGATTTCATTCAGATACCCACAACATTACTCTCTATGGTCGATAGCGCTGTTGGTGGCAAAACCGGAATAAATGCTGCACAGGGCAAAAATCTCATCGGCAGTTTCCATCAGCCGCGCCTTGTCATAGCCGATATTTCAACGCTTAAAACCCTAGACAAACGCCAGTTTCTTGCTGGATTCGCCGAAGTAATAAAATACGGTCTCATCGCCGACCGGCATTTTTTTGAGTGGCTGAAGCGTAATATGGAGAAAATAAAAAACCGCGAGCCAGAAACACTTACTCATGCGATTTTCAAAAGCTGCGAAGCAAAGGCCAATATAGTCTCACGCGATGAAAAAGAGCAGGACGTTCGGGCATTACTGAATCTCGGCCATACATTCGGCCATGCGCTGGAGTTGGCTACTGGCTTTTCAAATAAATTATTGCATGGCGAGGCAGTTGCGATCGGGATGGTTCTGGCATTCGAATTTTCTGCACATCTTGATATTTGCAGTAAAGCGGCAGCTGTGGAGGTACAGGATTTCATCAAACAAGCAGGGTTGCCATATTCGCTGGATCAAGTGAAAGCAAAACTTTCGGCCAAAGCCATGGTAGCGGCGATGCATAAGGATAAAAAAGCCACCGTTGGGAAATTAACTTTTATTCTGGCACGCGCCATCGGTGATTGCCACGTAGAAAAAGGCGTCAGCGAACAAAAACTCTTGAATTTCCTGGCTGGGAAATTGAAATGACTGCAATCATTATTGTTCTTCTATTAATCCTCCTATCGGCGTTTTTTTCGGCGGCAGAAACTGGGATTACTACAGTTTCCCGTGCCCGCATCCATCGTTTAAGTACCGAGGGAAATAAACGCGCCATCATGGTTTCCGATCTGATCCGGCAGAAGGATAGAACTTTAAGCGCTATATTGCTCGGCAATAGTGCGGTAAATATAACCGCCTCATCGGTGGCAACCCAAGTTCTCATCGGCATTTATGGCGATGACGGGGTAATTTACGCCACTATAATCATCACCTTTCTGGTGCTGGTTTGTGGCGAGGTAATACCAAAAACTTACGCCTTCTCTCATGCCGAAAGCGCTGCCCTTGCATTTTCCCGTCCCGTACGGCTAGTGGTGTGGCTATTAGCACCAGTTACCGGCCTGGTACAACAGTTTGTAAATTACCTTTTTCGCATATTGCATATAAAAGGAGCGCAGGAAAACTCCGGCCTGGAGGCGATAAGTGAAGCCATCGCTCTCCACCATTCCGCAGGCGAAGTGGTGAAGCAAGATAAGGATATGCTGCAAAGCATCCTGGAGCTTGAGGAAACTCAAGTGCACCAAGTTATGGTACCGCGCAGCCGCATCGTTAGTATAAATATCGGCCGTAAGCCGGAATATATCATTGCCGAAGTGCTGGATAACATCCATACCCGCATTCCAGTATGGCGAGAGAATCCAGATAACATAATCGGCATCCTGCATTCCAAGGCACTTTTGAAAGAAGTGACGCTGGCGCTTGGCAATTTTGCAAAAATCAACTGGCGTAGGGCGCTTTCTGAAGCCTGGTTTGTCCCGGAGACAACTAAACTGAAAGATCAACTTTTCCAGTTTCGCCAGAAACGCAATCATATGGCGCTAGTAGTGGATGAATATGGCGGATTGCAGGGATTGGTGACGCTAGAAGATATATTAGAGGAAATCGTCGGTCATATTGATGACGAGTATGACAAGGCTTTTACCGGAATCGTTAAGGAGCCGGGCGGATCCTACAAAATCGAAGGCGCCACACCAGTGCGCGATATCAACCGCCAGCTCGAATGGAACCTGCCCGACGACAAAGCCGCCACCCTCAGTGGATTGATAATAGAGGAAACCCGGGCAATTCCCGATCCCGGCGAGGAATTTGAGTTTTTCGGCATCCGGTTCAGGATTTTAAAGAAACAGCGCAATCAAGTTTTGTATGTCAGATGCTGGAAGATATTTAACGATTTACAGTTTCCGGTTGACGGAAAAGCCACTTAGAAAACGCATCACGACGCCTTATCGGATACGCCTGCTTTCGCAAGTAGCTTGTAACTATATTTATACCATTTGCTGCTTGGGTAATTATATCCCAGCACTGCCGCGTATTTCTCTGCCTGGTCCTTCACGCCCAGGGCTAGATAACATTCGACCAACCGCTCCAGCGCTTCAGGCACGTGGCTGGTTGTATCGAATTTATCCACCACGGTGCGGAAACGATTTATTGCCCCGATATATATTTTCCGCTTCAGGTAATAGCGACCGATTTCCATTTCCTTTCCAGCCAAGTGATCAACGACAAGATCGAGTTTGATTTTAGCATCGCGCCCATATTCGGTATCGGGAAACCGGCGGATAACTTCCTTCAAATTCACCAGCGCCTCCTGGGTAATTTCCTGGTCGCGCCTTACATCGGCAATGCGTTCGTAATAGCAGAGTGCACGCAGGTAATAAGCATAGGCGATGTCCTGGTTGCCGGGATGGAGTTTGATATAAGTTTCCAGCATGCTCTCAGCATCGTCATATTCGCCAGCCTTATAATTGGTGTAAGCGGCCATAAGTTTTCCTTTGGTGGCCCATGGAGAATATGGATAATTCTGCTCGATCTTTTCGAAATCCTTGATAGCATTTTTATATTTTCCACCCTGCATTTCATCCATGCCACGGTTGTAATATTGCTCTGGCTGCAGGATTTTTTCTTCTTTCTCTTTATCCTTATCACTGCCACAAGCAGAGAGGAAAAGGATGGGAATAATCAATATGAACAGGAATTTCCGCATGACGGAAGCATTATTTCAGGGAAGGACGGGAGTTGCAACTACTTACTGGCTTACCGCTGCTTCCGAAATTTGCGTCACCATCCGCCAAGCGGCGGCATCGGCGAAGATTTCGCGCAATAATTTATTGTTCAGCGCGTGGCCAGAGCGAGCACCGCTGATGTGGCCTTTCAGATGTGCACCCGTCAGGTAAAAATCGCCAATGCAATCCAAAACCTTATGGCGCACAAACTCATCCCGGTAACGTAAGCCGCCTTCATTCAGCACCTTATCACCACTGACAACGATGGCGTTTTCCAGCGAGCCGCCGCGTGCCAGCCCCGCTGCACGCAGGCTTGCTACTTCATGCTCAAATCCAAAAGTGCGGGCCCGGCAGAGGTCTGTCTTGAATGAAACATCGGATGAGTTGAATTTGCAGCTTTGCTGCGCAATGATCTTATCATCAAAATCTATTTCGAGGCTCACAGAAAAATCCGCGCCCGGGGTAATGCTGACTGCTTTGTTGCCTTCCACTACGTCTATTTTTTTCAATACTTCTATGTATTTACGCGGGCTTTCCTGTGGCACAATACCAGAGCATTCAATAAGAAACACGAAAGGTTCTGAGCTACCATCCATGATCGGAACTTCTTCACCATCCAGTTCCACCAAGGCGTTATCTATACCGCAGCCCCAGAATGCAGCCATCAGATGTTCGATGGTAGCAACGGAAACACCGTCAGCATTGGCAACTGTGGTGCCAAGCACGGTACCGGTGACGTTTTTATAATTTGCGGTGATATATTGATCTAGCCCATTCACATCCGTGCGCCGAAAAACAATGCCGCTATCGGGCTGCCCGGCCTTTAAAGTCATCGCTACTTTTGCGCCGCTATGCAATGCCACGCCGACGCACGATACTTGATTTGCTAAAGTTTGCTGATAAGTCATTTGAGCTTATTATATAGGCTGGTGGCCCACCTTATCAAACCAATCATTGTTACAAATTGTTACAGTCGAAAGCCCCGGAAATACTGGCATTTTGCACGATAAAATATGAATAAATTGTCTTTCACCAGTATTTTCCTTATTATTCGCGGCCTATGAATCAGTTCTCTATTGATAAAGCGCCGAAAAACACCCGTATCGTCGTCGCCATGTCCGGCGGCGTTGATAGTTCCACGGTGGCAGCACTCTTGCACGAACAGGGCTATGAAGTGATCGGCATCACGCTACAGCTATATGATTATTCCGGGCCGATGAAAAAAGGCGCCTGCTGCGCCGGGCAGGATGTCTATGATGCAAAAATGGTGGCAGAGTCCAGGGGGTTTCCACATTATGTTCTGGATTATGAAAGCGTGTTCAAACAAGAGGTTATGGAAGATTTCGCCGATAGTTATATGCGCGGTGAAACCCCCATTCCCTGTGTCAAATGCAACCAATCAGTCAAATTCCGTGATTTATATAAGGCGGCCAAGGATTTAGGCGCTGATGCGCTGGCCACCGGGCATTACGTTCGCCGCATTAATGGCGAAAACGGCGCCGAATTGCACATAGCGATCGATCCACAAAAAGATCAGAGTTATTTCTTATTCGCTACCACGCGAGAACAGTTGGAATTTCTCTATTTCCCCCTGGGCGGGATGACTAAGGAAGAAACGCGCAGTGAAGCACTCCGGCTTGGTCTACCAGTATATGACAAACCCGATAGCCAGGATATTTGCTTCGTTCCAGATGGGAATTACGCCAAGGTCATTGAGCGGTTGCGTCCTGGCGCACTTGATTCCGGCGAGATAATTCATATCGATGGAAGAGTTTTGGGAAAGCATGACGGAATTATAAATTACACCGTCGGTCAGCGTCGTGGCATCGGCATTGCGGCAGCTGATCCGCTTTACGTTGTGAAGTTGGATGCAAAAAAGAACCGTGTTATCGTCGGCCCGAAATCGGCGCTATATAGCCAAAGTGTAAATGTGCGGAATTTAAATTGGCTAGCCGGAGACGATTTTGATTCTGATAAAATTTTATCGGTAAAACTCCGCTCTACACAAAAAGGTGTTCCGGCAAAAATACGACTAGCAGGAAAGGATGCAGAAGTAGATTTACTGGAACCGGAACTTGCCATCACCCCCGGCCAGGCTTGTGTTATTTATGATGGCAGTAGGGTTTTGGGTGGTGGGTGGATTGCTAGAGAATAAGTTACACTAAGCACCTAATGCCGTAGTCTACCCTAATGTTTGTTACAGTTTTGGACACCACGGCAACAGTCCATCGACAACCTCCCACCACGCAGCAAAATTTACTTGCGCGGCAATATTATTGGCTCTAAGACAAACAAAAGGGGGTTGTTTTTAAAGTATTTCACCCCCACATATTGATTTAGAGATAGGGATAAATGAAAGACATAATCGAAACATACGGAAATACACTGGTCCCAATGGTGGTAGAACAGACCGGGCGTGGCGAGCGCGCATATGATATTTATTCTCGGCTGTTAAAGGAGCGTATAATTTTCGTCACCGGCGGGGTGGAAGATCATATGTCTTCCCTTATCGTCGCACAGTTACTTTTCCTGGAAGCGGAAAACCCAGATAAAGACATATATATGTACATCAATTCACCAGGCGGTATCGTAACTTCAGGTCTCGCCATTTATGATACAATGCAATATATCCGTCCGAAAGTTTCAACGCTTTGCATCGGTCAGGCAGCATCAATGGGTTCGCTGCTGCTAACAGCTGGGGATAAGGGGATGCGCTATTCACTGCCGAATGCCCGTATAATGATTCACCAGCCTTCAGGAGGATTTCAGGGTCAGGCGACCGATATTGAAATTCATGCGAAAGAGATACTTAGTTTAAAACACCGCCTGAATCAAATTTACGTTAAGCATACCGGGCAGAAACTTTCGGTAGTAGAAAAAAACATGGAGCGCGATAATTTTATGAGCGCGGATATGGCAAAGGATTTCGGTCTAGTCGATGAAGTGGTTCAGGAACGGACGGAAGTGAGTGATGACAAGAAGAAGGATTAATGGAGGATTTAGGTTTAGTATATAGGATTTAAGGATTTAGAGAATTTACCAAATCCCCTATCCATATTCTAAGTGCTAAAAATATATGAGCAAATCTGATAACACTAGCACAGGCGACACGAAGAACACTCTGTATTGCTCGTTCTGCGGCAAAAGTCAGCACGAAGTGCGCAAACTCATCGCTGGGCCAACAGTTTTCATCTGTAACGAGTGCGTTGAGCTATGCGTTGATATAATACGCGAAGAAACCAAGTCTCCGCTACTTACTGAAGGTGATGGAACAGTACCAAAACCAAAAGATATCGCTGCGGTACTAGATGATTACGTCATTGGCCAGGAAACAGCGAAAAAGATTTTATCCGTTGCCGTACATAACCATTACAAGCGCGTAGCACATATTGAAAAAGGTACAAGCGAGGTTGAACTTGCCAAATCTAACATTCTGTTGGTGGGCCCCACGGGCTGCGGAAAAACCCTGCTAGCACAAACCTTGGCACGCGTCCTGGACGTGCCTTTCACTATGGCGGATGCAACAACTTTGACTGAGGCGGGTTATGTCGGCGAGGATGTGGAAAATATCATTTTGCGACTGCTTCAGGCAGCAGATTATAATGTCGAGCGAGCACAACGCGGGATTGTTTATATCGATGAAGTTGATAAAATTTCCCGGAAATCTGATAATCCTTCTATCACACGAGATGTGTCTGGTGAAGGCGTCCAGCAGGCGTTACTGAAAATCATGGAAGGGACGATTGCTAGCGTGCCGCCGCAGGGTGGGCGAAAGCATCCGCAGCAGGAGTTTTTGCAGGTTAATACTGCCAATATTTTATTCATCTGCGGCGGTGCGTTTTCCGGTATAGAGAAAGTGATTTCGCAACGGCGGCGGGGTACTTCTATTGGATTTGGCGCCGATGTGCGCAGTCACGAAAATCTGAAAACCGGTGAAACCCTGCGCCAGATTGAGCCAGAGGATTTAATTAAATTCGGGCTAATCCCCGAATTTGTCGGAAGGTTGCCGGTGGTGGCAACTTTGGATGATCTGGATGAAGCATCGTTGGTGCAAATCCTCACCGAGCCGAAAAACGCCCTGGTCAAGCAATATCAGAAGCTGTTTGAGATGGAAAACGCTGCCTTGAAATTCGATGAAAAAGCCCTGAAAGCGGTATCGCGCAAGGCAATAAAGCGTAAAACCGGCGCCAGGGGCTTACGCGCCATCCTTGAAACGTTGTTGCTTGATGTGATGTATGATCTGCCGAGCTATAAAAACGTTTCCGAAGTGGTGATAAACGAGGACGTAATTGAGGGTAAAGCCGCTCCACTGCTAGTTTACGCCGATGGTGGAAAAGAAAAGAAAAAGGGCGGAGATAAATCAAGTACTTAAGGACGTTTAACAAGCTATCCTCTCTGTGGCTAAAGTAGATACATACACTTGAAACTTGGGTCGCCCTTCCCATATACCATTTATATATGGATTTCTTAAAAACCCTCATATACTATAGTTGGATATGACTGTAACCGCATCTGCTGCGCCGCTTTACCCGGTATTGCCGCTTCGGGACATTGTGATTTTTCCCGGCATGGTGGTGCCGCTATTCGTCGGACGTGAGAAATCGATAGCAGCGCTGGAAGACGTCGCCCGGAGTGACGGCAAAATTCTTCTGATTACACAAAAGGATGCTACGCAGGATGATCCCGGCATCGCCGACATATATAGAACCGGTGTTATTGCCACCATATTGCAATTTCTGAAACTCCCTGATGGCACAGTGAAAGTGCTGGTAGAAGGCAATGCACGAGCACGGGTGCTGGAATTCGTTAATCATGATCGCTTCTTCACCGCTTATGCAGAAGTCCTCTCTGAAGAATCAGGGGGCGCACAAGAATTGGAAGCTTTGAGCCGCTCCATCACTGCACAGTTTGATCAGTATATAAAACTGAATAAGAAAATCCCACCGGAAGTGCTGGCCTCGTTGGCGCAGATACGCGATCCTTCAAAGCTCTCAGACGCTGTAGCTGCGCATCTCAGCATAAAAATCGCCGACAAACAGGCGCTCCTGGAAATTACCAATATCGCAGAAAGGCTGGAGCGGATTTACGCTACTATGGAGTCGGAAATTGGTGTTTTGAACACCGAGAAGAAAATCCGTACGCGCGTAAAAAAACAAATGGAGAAAACCCAACGTGAATACTATCTGAATGAGCAGATGAAGGCCATCCAGAAGGAACTTGGAGAAACCGAGGACGGCAAGAGTGAGCTGGACGAACTGGAAGATAAAATAAAGAAATTGAGAATGACCACCGAGGCGAAAGAAAAATCTTTCGCTGAACTCAAAAAATTACGGCATATGAGTCCGATGTCAGCGGAAGCAACGGTCGTCAGGAATTACTTGGACTGGATCACTTCAATACCATGGAAAAAACGTGCCAAACTGAAGCATGATGTAAGGGCAGCAGCAGAAATTCTAGAAGCCGATCATTATGGGCTGGATAAGGTAAAAGAGCGGATACTTGAATATCTCGCCGTTCACCAACGCACCAAGGAACTTAAAGGGCAGATCTTATGCCTAGTTGGCCCTCCGGGTGTTGGTAAAACTTCACTGGCAAAATCCATCGCGCGGGCAACGGGACGGGATTTCGTGCGGATTTCCTTAGGAGGGGTGCGCGACGAGGCGGAAATCCGTGGCCATCGTCGAACATATATAGGTTCGATGCCAGGAAAAATCATCCAGTCGATGAAGAAGGCAAAAACCTCAAATCCATTATTCTTGCTCGATGAGATAGATAAAATGGGCACTGATTTCCGGGGCGACCCGGCTTCAGCATTGCTGGAGGTTTTAGACCCCGAGCAGAATATGAATTTCAACGACCATTATATGGAAGTCGATTATGATTTGTCAGACGTGATGTTCGTCACTACCGCAAATACTACGATTATGCCGCGTCCGCTCTTGGATCGCATGGAAGTAATACGCATTTCTGGCTATACTGAAGAGGAAAAAATTAAAATTGCCCACCGCCATTTGATCGATAAGCAGAAGGAAAAGCATGGGCTTAAGGACAGCGAGTGGTCTATTTCCGATGAAGCTTTAAGAAATTTAATTCGTTATTACACACGTGAATCCGGTGTCAGGAACTTGGAGCGCGAAATCGCTAAGCTTACGCGTAAGGCAATAAAAGAAATATTACTAAAAAATGTGTCGAAGATAGAGGTGAAAGCACGTAATTTAAAGAAATATGCCGGAGTTGAAAGGTACAGTTATGGTGAAGTGGAGAAGGAAGATGGAATCGGAGTTACCACCGGCCTAGCCTATACTGATGTTGGCGGAGATTTACTGCTGATCGAAGCAGTGACGCTGCCGGGCAAGGGCAAAATCACCATCACCGGAAAACTTGGCGAAGTGATGCAGGAATCGGTGCAAGCGGCATGGAGCTTCGTACGTTCGCGCTCGTCCGACTTTGGCATTGATCCAGAAATTTTCCAGAAAAAAGATATTCACATCCACGTGCCAGAAGCTGCAACACCGAAAGATGGCCCGTCTGCAGGAATCGCAATATGCACTTCCATTGTTTCGGTATTGACCGGAATTGCAGTCAGCAAAACCGTGGCGATGACCGGTGAGATAACCCTACGCGGCACAGTGCTTCCCATTGGTGGGCTCAAAGAGAAATTACTAGCGGCAATGCGCGGTGGAATCAAAACTGTGCTCATCCCGGAAAAAAATGTGAAAGACCTGGAGGAAATTCCCGTCAACGTTAAAAAGGGCTTAAGCATAATCCCTGTCGGCCATATTGATCAGGTGCTTAAAGCAGCGCTGTCTGGCAAGCTGAAGCCAATAAAGCTGGCAGAAGCTGCACCTGATCTGCATAAGCCAGTGGCACAGGGTAGCGAACCTTTGGTGGCTCACTAAATAAAATTCCAGTTGTTTGTTATAAAAACAAGACACAAAAAACTATTGGAAATCTAACATATTTTTCGTTTGTTTTCACTTGCAAGCGAAAAAATTGCGTATTTTCGCCATTTTTCTTAAAGATTTCGCTTGTCTTTTTCTATCAATGGTGCTTGATATACTCTCTACATGGCTGATTTCAGCCATTTTCTATCATCATAAAAAACTTTAAGCAAAGAGGTTCAAGTGAATAAAAACAATCTTATCGATGAAGTCTCCAAGAAAACCGGCCTAACTAAGGCTGAATGCGCCAAAGCAGTTGACGCTGTTTTCAAATCAATCTCCAGCACCCTGTCCAAAGGCGGTGATGTTCGTCTGGTGAATTTCGGTACTTTCCTAGTTTCCAAACGGAAAGCCACCAAGGGCCGTAACCCACGCACTGGTAAGCCAATCAATATTCCAGCTTCCAAGCAGCCAAAATTTCGCGCCGGCAAAGTGCTGAAACAAGCTGTAAATAAGTAATTATTTTATCTTTTCTAGAATCAGAAACGGCTCGGGAAATTTCCGGGCCGTTTTTCTTTTTATATTGTCTAGACGTCAATCCAATCAACTCTGCGTACCTTCGTAAATTGAAATCGATTCTTCTATTTTATTGATCTATCGTCACCAATAATTTATCTATTACCTATGAAAAAAGTCCTTTTTCTGCTACCAATATTGGTGATTTTATCTGGGGTTACAGCCCTGGCGGAAAAATTCACTGAAAAGGTTGTTCCACAGTCAACCGAGCAACTTACCCTTTCCTATGCACCTATTGTAAAAAAAGCGGCGCCAGCAGTAGTTAACATCTATACCCGCAAAAAAATCAAAGTAAATGCCATTTCCCCATTGATGAACGATCCGGTTTTTCGGCAATTCTTTGGCGATAGGATACCAGGTGGAATGGCTGAGCGAGTAGTAAGTTCGCTGGGCTCTGGTGTTATCGTCAATTCCGATGGACTGATTATAACTAATAATCACGTGGTACAGGATAGCGATGAGATAACTGTAGTATTGCCCGACCGACGTGAGTTTGAATCAGAAGTGGTTCTGAGCGATGCGAAAACCGATCTGGCGTTGGTGAAGATAAAGACGAGAGTTACCGGCCTACCCTATCTGGAACTAGGTGATTCTGATAAATTGGAAGTAGGAGACGTAGTACTGGCCATCGGTAATCCGTTTGGCGTGGGCCAAACGGTGACGCATGGGATAATTTCAGCACTGGCCCGCACCACTGTTGGCATCAGCGATTTCCAGTTTTTCATCCAAACTGATGCAGCAATTAACCCAGGAAATTCAGGTGGGGCCTTAGTCGATATGGAGGGGAAACTGATCGGCGTCAACACCGCAATCTATTCCAAAACTGGTGGATCAAACGGCATCGGCTTCGCCATACCATCAAACATGGCCGCAACGGTTGTTGCTAGCGTGGGAGCTAAGGGCGGTAAGGTCGTACGGCCATGGATAGGCTTAACCGTTCAACCGGTGACGGCAGAAATCGCCGAATCATTGGGACTTTCCCACCCTAGTGGGGTGATGGTGAAAAAAGTGCTCTCCGGCGGCCCAGCGGAGAAGGCAGGAATCAAATCCGGCGACGTGATATTGCAGGTCGATGAAAAGGAAATACCGGACGAACAAACGCTGCGCTTCCGCGTCGCCACCTACAAAGTCGGTTCAAACGCCGATTTTAAGATTTTCCGTGACCACGCCGAGCAGGTAATTAAGGTCAATATGGAAGCGCCTCTTGAAACCCCAGCAGCCGAGCATATAAAAATGACCGGGAAAAATCCGCTTTCCGGCTCGGTAGTGGCAACCATCACCCCGGCATTGATCGAAGATAAGGGCTTAAAGGAAAATGCCGAGGGCGTGGTGGTTTTGGCAATAGCGCAGGGCAGTATTGCAAGTCGAGTTGGCTTCACTGAAGGAGATATAATCACCACCGTTAATGGCCAACACATCACAGAGGTTGCAGATTTGAAGGCAGCACTCGGCAAGAGCGAACACGGCACCTGGCTAGTCGTGGTCCAGCGCGGCGAAGAAACGCTGAATATTACGATAAAGGGGTAGGTTATGTCACTCCCGCGTAGGCGGGAATCCATAAACACAGGCCATTTAAGTTTGTCGTAAAAACCTCGGATTTTAATAAAATTAACTATTTGTTAACGATTTTATGGTAGTATGATTGAATAATCTGCAAATCATGGAAGGTATATCATGAAAAAATCATTTATAGTTGCCATTCTCGGGGTAATTATTATATCGCAATTCATCCCACAGCAGGCAAGTCCTCAAGATAGTGATGAAATCCGCGATAACATTAATCCATTAATATCCTATACCATGATAAGATCAGACCCGCCAGTATCATCAAAAAGTAATGGTGCGGGTTGGTGCACGTATGGGATAATAAAAGCATCATCAAATAATCGAAATATACCGCTCCAGTTCAGTACAAATCGGTCCTCACAATCATGCACTCTCTTGTATACCGGCAGTGACAGCGGGAGCGAGGTTAAATGCAAGAAAGTTCCTTATTTAAACATCTTCGGCCTTCTACCCCATGACATCATCACCCATCGCAATACCACTTGTTCAACTGACTATAGATCTGAAACACATACGTGTGTCTACAAAGTAGGCATGTATAATCCTAGAGTTCATATCTACCTTGATCATGCAGACTTTGTTGCTAGTATGGATCTCCCTGATGAGTGCACTTGCGATCCAAAACAGGATACTCAATATGAGTGTGCTTGGCCTAATAACAAATAGTTAGGTATAGAACATTAAATGATTAAAGATGAGATAATATGAGACAAAGCAGGAAATGTTTGTAAACGTATTTCGCTCAGTTGCCATTTTCGCGGTTATTGTGACTTCCTCGTTCATCCCACAGCAGGCAAATTCACAAGAGAGTACAGAAACACCTTCAATCACTAACAACGAAGGCATTGATGCCACTAGTAATCCAAAAATATCTTATGGCACTACAGTTATGCACTATCCAGCATCTTCAAGCAAACTTCCAGGCAGGTGCGAGTATATCGTAAGAAACGTGGCAGCGAATGTACCCTTCCCAAAGATAGCGATTGAATTCACTGTAACTTGGCCCTGGCCAACAGATCAATGCCCTGTTGAGAAAGTAAGTGAGCTCAAATGCAAAAAAGCTCCTTACTCAGTACATGGTTACGTCAACCTCGACCGCGCTAATGCCACCTGTTCAACTCAGTATAACTCTGACACAGGTATATGCACGTACAATATAGTAGTTGTAAGGAACAATGATAACATACCGCCTAGTCCGCTATGGCTGCCTAATACTATGCATGTATACATGCCAAATGCTAAAGAAGACTGTACTTGCGATCCAAAAGTGGATACTCGATATGATTGTGATTAACTCCCTCCTAGCTTTTAGCTAGGGGTGTTTTTTATCTCCGCATTTCCTGCTAGACTGAACCATGCCAAAAAACATCACCGAAATAAAATCCGCCGAATCCGGGATGCGGGTTGACCGCTGGGTGAAGAAAAATTATCCCGATATCACTTTCGTTTTCCTGCAAAAACTGCTGCGCAAGGGCGGGATAAAGGTTGATGGCAAAAAGGCCAAACCGGAACAAAAGCTCGAAACTGGCCAGAAAATCTCGATAATCGAATTCGAGCGGCGCGAGAAAACCGTGAAGGAAAAACCACCAATTTCTTCCGCGATGATCGAGCGATTGCAGAAAGCGGTGATTTATAAAGATGAAAATATCCTGGCAATAAACAAGCCGCCGGGATTGGCTGCACAGGGTGGTACAAATATTAAGGAAAGCGTCGATGAGGCTTTAGATTTCTTAAAATTCGGCCTTGAAGAGCGGCCGCGTCTAGTGCACAGGATAGATAAGGATACCAGCGGTGTTATGATACTTGCTAGGCATCGCAAAGCAGCAGAAATTCTTGGAAAAATGTTCAAGGAGAAAAACATAAAAAAAACCTATTGGGCACTAACGGCGAAAGTGCCGGAGAATATAGAAGGAAAAATCTCCGCCCCTCTAGCGGCAAAATCAAGCGACGGATATTCAGAAAAAACCATTGTCGATGAATCGGGCAAAAAATCGATCACCATGTATCGTGTAAAAGAAAAGGTTGGGGAAATTGCCTTCGTTGAGCTGGAACCACTAACCGGCCGGATGCACCAGCTTCGCGCCCACATGGCTTACATCGATTGCCCCATTTTAAGCGACGGCAAATATGGCGGGCGAGAAGCCTTTATCACTGGCCTTTCTGATCGGATGCATCTGCATGCCAGGAATATAGAATTCAAACTTTTTGCTAAGAAAATCTCCGTTACTGCCCCATTGCCAGAACATATGCTGGAAAGCTTCAAAATGCTAGGGCTTGATTGAGGCTTTATTGCCTAAAATAAACATCGACCGAGTGCGCCAGCGCCTTCACCAGTTTTTTACGATAATCAGGTTTTATGAGCATTTTTTCCTCATATTTATTCGATAGATAACCAAGCTCTATCAGAACTGATGGCACATCGATGCCGGTCAACACCACGAATCCGGCAAAGCGGTGCGAATGTTGAAGTAATTTTGTCTCACCGCCTAATTCGTGAACCGCGATTTCAGCGAATTTTGCTGAGGCATTGCGGTTTTCCGATTGTACTAAATCAATCACCACATCCTTCGCATCACTGTTCTCATGACTTAAGTCAAGATGCCCGAGCACGCTTGCCTTATCCGGCTGATTATCCAGCTTTTCTATCTCATCCGCCGCTGCAGCGGATGAAAGCGTATACACCGAAAGCCCACGCACTTTTGCCTCCGGATTAGTATCGGCATGCAGCGAGATAAACAAATCAGCATGCAAATCTCGTGCCTTTATAGTGCGTTCTTTTAAGCCCACATAAATATCCTTGTTCCGTGTCAGAAAAACTTTGTATCTCCCATCTTTAGCCAGTAGGGCACGTAGACTCCGGGCATATTGCAAAGTGATGTTTTTTTCATTTAATCCGCTTTCCGATATAGCTCCTGGATCATTGCCACCATGACCAGGATCAATGATTATCACTAGTTTTTGGGGTTTTTGCGGAAGGGCTTTTGGCTGCGCAATAGCCGAGTGCGCTTTTTCATATTGCATGGAAAGTGGCATTGCGCTCGCCACAGCGGCGACAAAAAAAATCGCCAGCAAAATCCCCAGTGCAAATTTTTTTTCCTTACCAGACATGGTAGAAACATATTAATTCTTGCTGGCGGTTTTCACAACGCATATACTTCGTATTATGTTAACCATTGAGGGTCATGCTGATAAATCATACGATCGCGAGCTGAAGGAGCTTTGCGATTTCATTGTAAAAATGGGCGACAGCGTGCTGGATTTGTTGCAGCTTGCGGCAGCAGCACTTGAATCACCTGGCTCAGCCGCAGTCGATGAGGCAAAACAGCGTGACCGCGAGATCAACCAGCTTGATTTGAACATAGAAGACCACGCCACTATGATAATGACGCGCCGCCAACCATTCATGGAGGAGCTTAGGTTTATTATTTCGGCAATAAAAATGGCGACCGAATTGGAGCGCATGGGCGACATGGCGAAAAGTACGGTGAAGCGCTCAGCCAAACTTACTAAGACCATACCAGAAAACACTCTGAAAGATCTGCTCTCGATGCTTGCATTGGTACGCTCAATGCTCATAGAAAGTATCGCTATTTTCAAGAATTTCGATACTGCTCAAGCGCAGAAAATTCTAGAGAATGATGATAAGGTTGATGCAATTTATAAGAGTTTATTTAAAAATCTTCAGGACGATATGATGAAGAATCCCGGTGACGCTGCGACCTTCACCCATGTGATTTTCGCCGCCAAGAATCTGGAGCGCATCGGCGACCACGCCGCCAGCCTTGCCAAGATCATATATTACGTCAATTCCGGTGAAAAGGTGACGAAGAACGGAATATAAGCGTAAAGCCCCAACAGTTATCTGCTGTAGCGACCGATTCTTTCTACCCGTTTCTCAGGTGGTTTGCCGCCCCTGCTAAACAGCAGGCTCAGCAGTAAGAAAAATAATGCGCTGGCAGCTGCAATTTCGGCATATTTATCAAGAAGCCCCTCTTCCAGGTCGGAAATATCTTGTATCCTCGCATCAAAGTTCAATTCAGTGATTATCTGCCAATTATTGCCAAGGAATTCAGTTTTTTCTATCGCTACGCCGCGTTTTTCCCCTGGGCTTACTTCAACTACGAAACTATCCCGTCCAATACCTAGCAACTCTTGCTTAAACGGCATGCCATTGATGCTACGGGAAACCTTGTTGTCTTTGCCAATTATATAGATATTCTCACCACTTCTTAATATTTCCTTATAATTAAAGGCGGCGGGATGTGGCGTAAAGGAAAGCCTGAACACTAAAACCCCAAGTAAGTTTCCATTATCAATTATTGGCGTCGCCATTAAGCTGGAGTAGGCGCCGTTATCAGCGGCACCAGCCGGAGCATATGGCTCCACATCATGCAACGCCACTTCCCCCCCTTTCAAAGCCGAAGCTTCTTTGAAAATCAAGGAAAGTTCGCTTGCCTTCCATTTTTCATCGGTTGCGATATTAATTGCAAAATCTCCGTATTTTTCCCGGCTATATAATACAGTGCCATGCGGATCTATTATCAATACATCATATAGGTAAAGCGATTTTTCCAGATCAGCGAAAATTGGCTCATAAGTTGAATATAATGCATCGTAAAAGGCAAGTGCCGAGCTGGCGGCATCAGAATCTGGGACTGAAGTAGCGGCGGACACTGCTGCTGTATCCTGAGTTTGTGGGGTAACATTCTTTCCGTATTTTTTGACAAGTATTTTTTGCGCATCAGGCCCAATCTTGGAATAGCTATCAACCATATCAATCACAAGCTTCTTCATCGCCGGGTTGCCAGCAAAAGCGGTAATTTCGTTCCTTAATGAGTTTAGATAATTCAGGAAGTCTGATTTGAAAACCGTGTTATAGAGCTTTGCCTCCTGTACCACCTGATTTTCTGCCTCACCTTCTATATATTTGGTAGAAAATATGTAGCCGAAGACAAGCGCCACCATCCCAACAACGAAAAAGCACGAAAACAGCTTCAAGGCACGACCAAATCTGCTAGGTGTATCGTTTCTATACATAGTCTTTCTCCCGCTTTAACTGGAACTAACAGAAGCCTACTCTAAAAACAAATGCTTTCTAGAAACAAACAGAATGGTTGAAATTTTTTTCCTTTGCAGCAATAGTTAAAAGACACATTTTTTAAATTGGAAAACTAAAGGGATTTAACGTGATAATAGCAGAAAAAGAAAAGATTCAGGAGGATTTTACCACCGCCGAGGAAAAATTGATGCAGGCACTGGCTAAGCTTGACGGTGTAATCGGCGGAACTCTGGAGAAATTTACTAACCTCAAGAAAGAGTTGGCCGGAAAACAAGCAGCTGAGCAGCCGCTGCTGGGAAATTCAGAAATTCGTGCCTTGCAAAACGAAAATAAAAAGCTTTCTAGCGAGAATGAGGAGATTCGGCTGGCGCTGGCAGCGGAAAAAGCCAAAAATGAAAAACTCGCTAAAATTAAGCGCGATGCTTCTGACCGCATCGAAAACCTAATAACTCAGCTGGAAAAGGCTGTGGCTGCGTAGTTTATATAATATGGCGTTGGTTGACCTAGATATCGGAGGAAGGAAATTCCAACTCGCCTGCGGTGATGGCGAGGAATCGCGGCTTGCCGGTCTCGCCGAGGCCTTAAATAACCGCATAAACGAGTTAAAGCTTGACCAAGAAGGCTCCAGCCAGTTGTTACTTGCCATGACCGCCTTGATGATGCAGGACGAATTGAATGAACTTGGTAAAAAAACGTTCCCCGGGCGCGAGGGTAAACCTGAAGTAAATAGTCAATATTTAAAACCCGCTGCCGAGAAAATAAATCTCATCGCCGAATACATGGAAACTCTTGCCGGGAAGCTTGAAAAATGCTAGGGTTTCATTCAAGGAAGGGGTGCTGCGCCTGCGCGTTATAAGTTTATATCCCAGGAGCCAATGTACCTTGTAAGGGAGCTGTCCCTGGGCTTGGGCCTTGCCCTTGTCTATATGGCGCCCGCCTTTATATAAAGGGCTTTACGAGGATAACAAAACCAACGGTAAGTGCGGTTCCCTTCCTCCCGGAAAAATGATTTCTAAATCAGAAATATCTGAACAAAAACAGTCCTTAAGGCGGAAATTGCGTGCGGAAATTGCCGCCGTCCCGGAAAAAGACCTCGCAGAGAAATCAAAAATAATAACGGTTCGGCTGGTGGCAGCTATTGCTGGTTTCACTGGAAAAACTATCGGAATTTATAATTCTGTTCAAGGCGAGCCGGATATTTCTTCCCTTCTCGATTTGAAATTCCAATTCTGCCTACCGGCATTGGTTGAAAAAGATTCTCCGCTGATTTTCCGAGAATATGTTCCTGGCGATCTATTGGAGCCCAACCATCTATATAACAAGATAATGCAGGCCAGCCCGGGGAGCCGAGAAATCCTGCCTGATATACTCATAATCCCGCTTCTGGGTTTCGATGAAACCGGCTCCCGCTTGGGCCGAGGTGCCGGCTATTACGATCGCACTCTCAAATTCCTTAAGGGAAAGAAAAAAATCATCACCATCGGCACAGGGTTTGAAATCCAGAAAATCCCTCAAATTCCGACCCTTCCTCATGACCAGAAAATGGATCTAATCGTAACGGAAAACCGGATATACAGATTCTAATGCCTGCCGGTTGCCTAGAATTCTTAATCGGGTTATATATTCCTTATGGCCGGACATTCGCAGTTTAAAAATATCATGCACCGTAAGGGTGCGCAGGATGCGAAGAAGGCAAAAATCTTTACCAAATTAATTAGAGAAATAATCGTCGCTGCTAAAACTGGCCAACCCGATCCACAATTCAATGCACGCCTTCGCACCGCGATCAGTGCAGCAAAAAAAGCCAGTACGCCAAAAGATAAAATCGACAACGCCATAAAAAAAGGCTCAGCCACAGAAGTGGGGGAAAATTATGAGGAAGTACGCTACGAAGGCTATGCCGCAGGCGGTGTCGCAATAATTGCCGAAAGCTTGACCGATAATCGCAACCGCACCGCATCGGAAGTGCGCTCCATGTTTACAAAATTCGGCGGGTCACTCGGAGAAACTGGCAGCGTCAATTTTATGTTCGACCGTTTGGGCTACATCGAATATCCGGCTGATAAGGCCAGCGAAGAAGCAATATTTGAGGCAGCAATAGAAGCAGGAGCCGCCGATTGCCAATCGAACAAAGACATCCATGAAATTTATACTGAACCAGCGCAGCTGAACGAAGTGCGCGAAGTTTTAGCAAAAAAATTCGGCGAGGCAACTGTGGCAAAACTTTCATGGAAGCCGAAAAACACCGTCCCAGTAGATCAGGAAAAAGCTGAGGCAGTGATGAAGCTCGTAGACGCACTTGAGGATAATGACGACATCCAATCGGTATATGCTAATTTCGATATATCGGAAGAAATTATGAGAAAGCTGGCGTGACCCTCATCCTTGGTATTGATCCCGGATTACAGCGCACTGGCTGGGGGATCATAAAATCTTCAGGCAACAGTCTCTCCTATGTCGGCTGTGGCGTGATAAAATCCGACGCAGCGGAGGATCTGGCAAAAAGAATCGGCGCACTACACGAGGGAATCGCCAGCGTGATCGCACACCATAACCCGGGCGAAGCAGCGGTTGAGGAAACTTTCGTGAACAAAAACGCAATGTCATCATTGAAGCTTGGCCATGCCAGGGGTGCTGCGATTTTGAGCGTTACACTAGCCGGGATTCCGGTACATGAATATGCGGCATTATTGGTAAAAAAAACCGTAACCGGTGTTGGCAAAGCCGAAAAAGCCCAAGTTCAGGCCATGGTCTCCCGCATATTACCCACCGCTAGGGGGCTGACTGCCGATTCTGCTGATGCCTTGGCAGTTGCTATTTGCCATGCGAGCCATATGGGATTAAGGAAAATTCTTGAACCTTCTCTAAGAGAGGGATTAAGTAAACGCATATGATTGGAAAACTGAGAGGTATAATTGATTCTATAGGAGAAGATTCCCTGATAGTCGATGTCAGTGGGGTAGGGTATCATGTTTTCTGCTCTGGTAACACTTTACGAAAAATTCCATCCGCCGGCGGGCAGGTGGAGCTCACTATCGAAACCCATGTCCGCGAAGATCACATTCATCTTTATGGATTCTTGGAAAAAGCCGAACTCGAATGGTTCCGCACTCTCCTCACCGTACAGGGTGTAGGAACCAGGCTGGCTTTGGCCATTCTTTCCACACTCTCTCCCCATCAATTGATAACCGCGATTGCCTCACAGGATAAGGTAGCATTTAAGGCAGTAAGCGGCGTCGGCCCGAAGCTTTCCGAGCGTATTGTGGTAGAGTTGAAAAGCAAGATAAAATCGTTTTCTGCCACTCCGGTTACGGCCATGCCGGGCAAAGGCCAATCCCCGGAAATCCACGAGGCAGTCTCAGCATTGGTTAACCTCGGATATAACAAAAGCGAAGCATTCACCGTGATTGCAAAAATCGCTAATCAAAATAGCGATATGGAAATATCCGGCCTCATTCGCGCGGGACTTAAAGAATTGGGAAAATAGATGCAAGAAGAAAGAATCATCGCGCCGGAAATACAAGAAGAAGATGCAGCAGAGAATTCGCTGCGCCCATTAACGCTTTCAGAATTCATCGGCCAGAAAAAAGCTACCGATAATTTACGCGTGTTCGTGCAAGCAGCGCGTGCACGTAGCGAAGTTTTGGATCATGTGCTGCTATATGGCCCACCGGGACTCGGCAAGACAACGCTGGCACAAATTATCGCACGCGAGATGGGTGTCAATTTCAAAACCACTTCCGGTCCAATGCTTACTAAGGCCGGCGATTTAGCGGCATTACTCACTAATTTGGGTGAGAATGACGTATTGTTCATAGATGAAATCCATCGCTTAAATCCAATTGTCGAAGAAGTGCTTTATCCAGCAATGGAGGATTTCAAGCTCGATTTAATCATCGGCGAGGGCCCAGCGGCGCGCATTTTGCGCATTGATATTCCTAAATTCACGCTTATTGGTGCCACCACCCGTATTGGCCTAATCGCCAATCCACTCCGCGACCGATTTGGCATTCCGCTGCGCTTAAATTTCTATGATACGGCGGAACTGAAAACCGTCATCGACCGTGCTGGGAAAATTTTAAATGCGAATCTGACTGCGGAAGGAACGGCAGAAATTGCCAAACGCTCGCGTGGCACTCCGCGTATCGCTGTGCGGCTTCTGAAGCGCGTTCGGGATTTCGCAGAAGTCGCTGGCAAAAAATCCATCGATAAAACCATCGCCGATAGCGCACTGAAACAATTGGAAGTGGATAATCTTGGCCTGGATTCCATGGATCACCGCTATTTGAAATTCATCGCAGAGAATTATTCCGGCGGGCCAGTGGGGATTGAGACGGTGGCAGCCGGACTATCGGAGCAGCGCGATACTTTGGAGGAAACTGTCGAGCCGTTTTTGATCCAGCAAGGATTCATCCAACGCACCCCGCGCGGCCGGATGCTGACTCCACAGGCATTCCGGCATCTGGGGCTGGAGATGCCGAAGAACGTGACGGCTAATCAAGAAGATTTGTTAAATATTGTTGATGAAGAGTAAGAAATTCACCTCCAATTTCCGTATTTATTATGAAGATACCGATGCCGGTGGGGTAGTTTATTATGCCAATTACCTAAAATTCGCTGAGCGGGCGCGGACGGAAATTCTACGCGAATCTGGAATAAATCAATCAGAACTGACAAAAAATTCCGGGATCTTCCTAGTCGTCCGCGATTTTTCTGGGAACCTAAAGAAATCAGCACGGCTGGATGATATGATAAAAATCGAGAGCGAGGTTTCAGAAATGGGCGGAGCTTCGTTTTCCATGCATCAGAGAATTTTTCGTGAAGCCGCAATACTTGCTGAAATCAACGTCACTATCGTATGCGTAGACGCCGGAATGAAACCTGCGCGGCTGCCAGATGCAGTGAAAAAAGCCCTTTCCTAACTTTTTTCTCTCCCTAACCCTATTATTGCCGTTCCAGCCATTATCAGCAGGATTCCAGCATAAGCCTTAAATGGTAGTTCTTCGGCAAAAATGAAATAGCCACTTGCCGCCACCGTGACGTAACAAAGGCTTGAAATAGGGAAGGCAAAACTGAGGGCCAAGCCGCGCAGAATCACCATCCAGCAGAAAAAATTACACAGATCGCATAGAAGCGAGAACCATATTGGCGCAAGCATTACTGCATGTTCTAACCACTCGATTCCGAATGGAATATTTTCCAGATGCCTGGCAGCAAATTTCATCGCTATCTGGCTCAAAGTCTCAAACCCGATGGCGCCAGACATTGCCAAAATATATTTAAGGCGGTTGTTCATTTAAGTAGCGTTCCTTTAAAAAGATATTAGCGGTGCCGCCAAACGCAGCAAAAAATTCACCAGCCAGTACGTATGCCGAAAATAGATATAATTGGGCTCTAACGTGCTTTTAAGCCTTATTTTATTATCGTAGCCAGCCTGGCCGCTCAGATAGATTTTTAGGTTTTTTTCCAGGCAATATTGCAAATTATAAAACCAGCTTAGAAAATATAAATTATATTTTCTGCCAATATCGCCGTACATGCAGAAAAATTTATCAAGCAACTTTTCATCATCGGCCAGAATTAGGTTAGCCGCTACTGGTTTCCCCTCAATGTAATAGACATTGCATAGCGCCCGGTCTGGCATGTTTTTCAAACATCCGCTAAAATACTTTGGCGTCAGTTCCTCGAACTGGAACTCAGCTCGGTTCCTGGTTTCCTGATACATAACCATAACTTCATCTACAATGTCGTCGATGTTTTCCCGCCGCTCGACTGTGATTTTATTCATCATCTTCAATTTCCGCCGCATGTCTTTCCGCGTCCCAGCACTTAAAGAAGCAATATATTCTTCAACTGAGGAGAATGTTATATCAAGCGCTGCACCCGCCATACCTGGCACAAGTTTATATTTCTCACATTCAGGCGTCAGTTCACAGGTTTTTTTCTGGTTTTTCGGTATGTCTTTAAATGCCAGCAGGCGAATTCTTTTATCCTTGGCATAATTTTCAAATGCCGTGATCATGCGCCCAAGCGCTGAGATCTTTCGCTCATCAGCAACCATTGGGTTAAACCCTAAATTACAAGTTTCCGTACAAGGCGAACCTAAGCATGCGAGCTTCAGCGTCATCATTCCCGGAAGAAATTTCTTTAAAAATGCACCGAGCTGCCTAAGATTATCCGGAAAAGTAGTCACCAGATCGTAATCGGTCAGAAAGCCAGGGCAGCAGCTGAGCACTTTCCCATCTTCCATCGCCATAACATAAAACCAGTGGAAATTCTTTATTTCGCTTTGCTCTATGCTTAAAAAATAATCGTAATCCTCCAATTCATGGGGAAAACATAAATTCCAGCTTTCCCGGCCGATTGCGGTTATCGTATCGGTGATTGTTACTTCCATTATATTACAGAATTGAAAAAATCTGCTGTCATCTCCGCAACTTTACTGCGTTCCCTATCGATATGGACCATATGGTATGAATCTTCGAGCAATTCCATGCGGCAGTTTTTTCCTAATCTTCTAGCCAAATAGCGGGAATTGCGTGGATGGCTCAAATCATCATTCTTGGCATGGATAAGCAATGTAGGAGTAGTGACTTTCGGCGCTATCTTATTGATAGCTCCACCCAGCCTATACATTTGATCAAGCGCGCGGAGCGGGAAATAATCGAGCACCCCTTCCATAAAATCTTTGCCGCCAGATTTACCTATAATAGCGTTTCTGATGCGGTCATCCTTTATTCCGAAAGGGTGTTGCTCCTTGAATTTCAGGTTTCTTAACAGCGGGATATAAGCGGCAATAGGTATCAATGGCGCGGCAACATAGAACTTTGGCATATTCCAGCCGTCATAGCGGAAAGTATGGGAATATATTGCGGTACCACTTACATCTTTTGGATGTTCCGCTGCTAGATATAAACCAAGCGCGCCTCCGGCACATATTCCAGCAGTGAATGTTTGATCAGTCTTGCCTTTTAGCTCAAAAAATCCTTTTTTCACTGATTCATACCAATCTTGCCAACTGGTCTTAAGCAGCGCTTTTTCCGTATCCCCATGCCCAGCCAGCAGCGGCGCATAAACTGTATAACCTTTGCGATTTAATAATTTGCCGACAGGCCGCATTTCGCCGGGAATTCCGGTCAATCCATGGATTAGCAGCACGCCCTTGCCATTCGTACCTTCCATGAAAAAGCTATAGTCTTTCATCTATTTTCCGGCGCAATAAACCCCAGCGCATGGCACATGGTTATGTTGTGTACTCCAGCCTTTTTCTGCTCTTCTTTTATCCCCTCACGGAATTGCTTCATTTTCATCCAATGCATTTTTGGGCGGAAATGATGTTCGGCGTGATAGCCATTATTAAACCAAATCAAGTTATATAATTTATTATAGCTACTGACACCCCAGGCGATGGGTAAATCTGGATTGCCCCTGTAATGCTCGTAGTAACCGTTCAGCGAGGAGAGGCAGTTGCCGATGTAATAAAACGGCGCCAGGAATAATATTGCTCTCCAGTCTATGATGAGTCCCAACAATACCAAAACCAGGAAGCCGAATACCTCGAACTTGCCGAAATTGGCGCGGAACGGGTCTTTGCGTTTGATGTCGCGGTAAATTTCTGTCAGATCATCACGGAAAAAACTCAAAAAAACATATCCCCAGACACTTTCCGGTGCGTTTGCATCCTTGCTGTGGCGATAGATGGAAAGCCAATCGATAGTATTGCCATTCTTATCCTTTTTATCGCTGTTGCCGGTGTGATGGCGCATGTGAACCCAGTGATAGAAAACTTGAGAAAATCCTATTGCCCATGATTCAATTAGGCTAAATGCGTAGTTTAATTTTTCTGAATTAAAGTACGGATTGTGAATAAAATTATGCGAAACTCCATTGATATTCCACGAAATGGCAATCGCATAAATACACCCAAAAAATATTCGCACTGGCCAGGATAAATGCGGAAAAGCCAGGAACAGCCAAATAACGAACATGAGATGTAGCACGCCGCAAGCCACTGGTATTATATCATAATTGGTGTGGGCAAAAATCTTTCCCTTTCTATCTGCCATACTTTCTTTCCTTTAACCGGCACTACCAATTAACGCGACACCAATTGCGATCAATATTGCGCCAAACCATTTTTGGCCACTGACCTTTTCTTTTAATATAAATCTGCTGGCTATCAGTATGCCGCAATAGCACAAACTCATCACCGTAAAAGCTATACTTAGGGGCACCATCTCAAGAATCACGATCCAACATGTAATTTCCAATGCCCTCAATAAGAATGCTGTAAGTATATAGGGATTGATAAAAAGATTTCGAAAATAAATCATAAAATTTTTTGTCGGCGCATTGGATTTTTCTTTAGCGCCAAGCTTAAAAAATATTTCTCGTGAAACTTCTATAGTGATACAGAGGGCAAGCAATATAGCGGCATTCCAGCTCATGCCAAACACTCCGCAAATAACTTTAGCAGAGCCAAATTGGAAGTACTGTTGCGCTTAGCAATGGTAATTGTATCGTAAGATAATCTTGGTTGATCTAGTTTTATTTCAATATGTTTTTTTAGTCGCGTAAGCCACGGTCCGCTATAGCGTGGCTCAGAATAATCTCCAGTCACATCTAACCCAAGAATGTTTTTCTTCTCCATGATTTTCTTCAAGAATTTCAGCAAAAATGGCAGGCGCATCCGCCCTTGATCCCAGTTGGTAATTGCATCATCATGGGTTAAAACATCTTTGTCGATAGTAATATAGACTTCGCTTGAGGAAACAGATTCCAGAGTTTCCGCAATAAATTCATCGGGCTTCTCCGCTTCTATATTTTTCCATTCGATTTTCCTGCCACGCTGCCTATAGCCACGGCCCTTGCCATATTGGCCAAAAACTTGTGATGGCTCGCGAAAATATGGGTAGATTTCCAGTTTCCCCGCACTCATCGCCTGCAAATTCGCTCCTTTAAATTCGGGGAATTTCAGATCATCACTGCACACGCCGATGGTGATAATTTTTTCAATTTGCGGCAGCGAATTGGCCTGGTTCACCCATGACCCGCAATGCACGCCATTTTTGTGATGCACCCAGTCTGGATGGTTGTCGAAATGAATCACCGTCACTTTCGATTTTTCTGGTAATATACATTCCAGCAAAAGCGCAGTCACATGATGGAAATCACCGGAACCCATGAAAGTAACGGCTGGTTTTCCATTCGATCTGATGGTTTTTTTTAATTTTTCCGCGAGTGCGTGGATATTTTTCTCATTGCCCCAGAGCCGGATATCTGCCGCATCCATTTCTATTTCCTGCGCAGTGTTTCCCATGCAGGCGGCAATGAAATCCGGCTGGTTTTTTAAGCCATCATCCAGGTGCAATAGCCGCAAATTCACGACTATCTCGCAGTACGCTGGAAAACCTCGGCAAGCAGTTCCAGCGCTAGATCAATTTCCTCGTACCCGATGGTAAGGGCAGGCGCAAGCGTGATAACGTTTTTGTAATAACCGCCAATATCCAGAACCAAACCATAATTCTTTCCCCCGATTTTTATATCACCCTTCATCGCCTCATCAACAATCCTATCGGTCATTGCCTTATCCGGTGTAAATCCGTCAGTAGCACAGATTTCCACACGTAGTGCCATACCTAATCCATCAACATCGCCAATGATTTTGAAGCGTTTTTGTAAATCTTTGAGCCCTTCCAGGAAATACGCGCCTTTTTTTATAACCAGATTTTCGTAATCGCCGGATTCCAGAATATTTAGCGTTTCTAACCCCGCAGCAGTACCAAGCGGGTTACTAGCAAACGTCGAATGTGTCGAGCCGGGCGGGAAAATTTCTGGGTTGATCAATTCCTCACGCGCCCATATGCCCGATAGCGGGTTCAGACCATTGGTCAGTGCCTTTCCAAAAACAATTATGTCAGGTTTCACGCCGAAATGCTCGATCGAAAATAACTTCCCAGTGCGGTAAAATCCCATCTGGATTTCATCGGAAACCATCAGGATGCCATATTTATCCAAAACTTTTTTAAGTTCTGAAAAATAATTCTTCGGCGGAATCACGTAGCCCCCAGTGCCTTGGATCGGCTCGATATAGAATGCTGCATATTCACATTCTTTAGCCTTCGCGTCCCACACACCGTAATATTCGGTTTCAAACAACCGCTCAAACGCTTTGACGCATTGGAGGCCGTATTCTTCCTTACTCATACCTTTTGGAGCACCGCGAAAATGATATGGAAATGGAATAAAATGTGCGCGATCGAAATGCCCGTAACGGCGGCGATAGCGATAGCTAGAAGTAATAGCGGAGGCCCCAAGTGTCCTGCCGTGATAACCACCCTCAAACGCAAATACTAAGGACTTGCCACCTTTGAAATTGCGAACCAATTTTAACGAATCCTCAACCGCTTGGCTGCCACCAACATTGAAATGGATGCGGCCTTTTTGCCCAAATCTTTTTTCAATTCCCTGCGCCAACTTTGCCGCTAATTCGATTTTCTCCCGGTGCAGGTATTGCGAGGCAATTTGCGGCAATTTATCGAGTTGATTTTTTACCGCTTGGTTAATTTGCTTGTTGGCGTAACCTAGATTGCAAGCCGAATACCACATTTGCAAATCAAGAAAGGGTGTTTCTTTTGCGTCATAGAGGAACGAACCTTCGCATCTCTCGAAAATTTTCGGATGCTCTAAATAATGCACCGTATCACCAAACGAGCAGTATTCGCGCTCTAGTGCGAGAAGATCGGCTTCGGAATTTTCCGTCGCAGGAGTTTTTCGTATAACTGACGGTATCATATATGCAGCATGTTTTCTGGAGTGAATTTAAGCTGTGGTTTAGCGTAAATCTTGGCCGGATTATCATAGCAATCGCGGTTGATACGGAGGATTAGCTCGCCCGCTTCGGAAAATCCGGTGAACGGAACGTGGAACAGTTTTTTCTCGCGACAATAATCCAGCAGCGCATTTTTCGCTATCACCAGGTCGACCTTGTTTGACACACAAAAATCCGATTTTCCGTCACCGATATAGATGGTTAAAATTTCCTCTTGCCAGACGCGGCTGCACTTACAGTTTCCAGATGGGCAGCCAATACCGGAATTCTGGAACGCCAGGCTATAGCCGCCATCGATTTTTTCTACTAATCTGTTGGCGCGCACTTCCAGGCCGTGGATATTGTGGTTGGCGAGGATGCGGTTTATCGCATAATCGATGCCGTCGCTTAAAATTACCAGTGGGATTTTACTGCTTCTGCAACTTTTCACCAATTCTTTGAAATAAGGAGCAATTTCCACCGAATCGATTAAATCATCCAAGTCTTCGCGCGAAGCATATACCAGTTCTACCTGGCGCTTCATGCATTCGGCCGAGCCAATTTTCCCATCCAGCCATTCTTGCTCGATTTCCCGCCACTCAGGTGCGGCGAATCGGGAAAGAATGAGATCAGTAGTGTCGATATCGGTTATCGTACCGTCAAAATCACAGGCTATAAGCATGGGGAAGGTGTTTACCACGTCAAGATGATGCGAAACTGAGGGACCCTACAAAATTTCCCCTATAACCTCTGATTTTTATGGCATATTGTGATTAATATATGCGTATTTTAATTGCCGAAGACGATATTATGCTTGGCCGTTCGCTGAAGAAAGGTGTGGAAGCGGCTGGTTATAATGCTGATTGGGTTGAAGATGGTGAGGCGGCGCTTATTGCCTCTACATCTGACGATTTCGCTCTACTGATTCTCGATATGAATTTGCCGAAGTTGTCGGGCATTGAAGTATTGAAAAATTTACGCATTAAAGGGAAAAAAATCCCGGTATTAATATTAACTGCAAGAAGTGAGTTAGAAAACCGCATAGATGGCCTGGACAGCGGTGCCGATGATTATATGGTGAAACCGTTCGATCTATCCGAGCTTTTGGCACGTATCCGGGCCTTGGTAAGAAGAAGCCATGGCCGTGCGGAGGAAAAAATTGCAGTCGGCGATATTGAAGTCGATATAGCGGCGAAAATGGTGCGGAAGAAAAACGAAATGATGGTGCTACCAGCCAAGGAATTCAAGTTGTTAAGTTTGCTCGTGCAGAACATGGGGAAAATAATCAGCAAAACCGAGATCGAGAATAACATATATGATTTGGATGAACGCTTCGAAAGCAATACGGTAGAAGTAATTATCTATAATCTGCGCCGTAAATTCGGCAAGAACCTGATAAAAACTGCCCGCGGAACTGGTTATGTGATAGAAAAATGAAAAAAAATTCCTTAAAGCGCAAAGTTTTCAATTCTCTGCTCCTACCAATCGGTTTGGCAATAGCAGCAATAGGCTGTATAGGTTTTTACAGCGCTAGGGAGGAAGTAGGAGAGGTTTACGATGCACAGCTTATCACCGCCGCAAATGTGCTGTGGGCGCTGATGGAGCAGGATGTCACCCCCAGCCATAAGCCACTCAACATCGGCATCAATGAAAAATATTTAAGCGAAGAAGAGCGCGAGGCATTCGACGAAAATGCTGACGGTCGGATGTTCCGTGTCTGGCAAGGTGGAAAAATAATTATCTCATCGGAGGATTCCATTCCTGAAGCAGTGAAAGCGCTGCCGCCAGGATTTAGCAATATAAAATATGACGGTGATTTCTGGCGGGTTTATTCTTTGCATATCCCAGAGCGGAAAATAACCGTTGAAATCGCCGAGGAACTGGAAGTTAGGCATTATCTGGTAAATCGAATCACATTCGGTCTCGTTGTGCCGCTGCTAGTAATATTTCCGGCTATCGCATTCCTGATCTGGCGTGGTGTCGGGCGTGGATTAGAGGATGTCGGCAGGCTTTCCGAGCAAGTACGGAAACGCTCATCTAGCGATTTATCGCCACTCAAGTTTTATCATGTTCCGATCGAATTATCGGCTCTGACAGAATCGCTAAACTCCCTGCTTTACCGGTTGGAGAAATCATTCCTGCGCGAAAAGCGATTCACCGAAAATGCCGCACATGAATTGAAAACTCCCTTGGCGGCACTGAAAATCCAGGCGCAATTGGCACTTGCAGCATCTACAGATAAAATCCACGAACACCTAGAAGAGTTAATCGGCGGAGTGGAAAGAGCCTCTCGTCTGGTAGAAGAATTGCTGATACTTGCAAAAAATACTGAGGAATCGCATAATTTCAGCGAACTAGATTTATATGTAGAAGCAGGAAAAGCGATAGCCCGGTTCGCTGGATTAGCCACTGAAAAAGGTGTCGAAATTACGTTAAAAGAAGAAAAGAAAGCAACCATCGCTGGCTCATCGGAAATTCTCTCACCGCTTATCGGAAACATCTTGGATAATGCGATAAAATATACCCAAAGTAACGGTCATGTGGAAGTAGCGGTGACCGAAGAATTAGGCCAACCGACATTAAAAATAACCGATAACGGCCCAGGAATTCCAGCTGCCGAATATGAAAAAGTTTTTGAGCGCTTTTATCGCGGAAAATCTAGAGTTACTGGCAGCGGACTTGGCCTAGCCATAGCAAAAAACATGGCAAATACTTTAAGCGCAGAGATAACATTGGCAACAGCTGAATCTGGGCAAGGACTTAAGGTTACAGTTCTTTTTCCTAAAAATTAATCTCTGTCCTGATTCCAAATATCGTTGGGTTTTCTTGGTTTCTCAGGCCGTCGGGATTTATTATATATTGCAGATCAGGCTGCAATGAAATCCATGGTCTTAGGTAATCACGATAGGTTAATTCTAGGGCCGTTTCGGCCGATTTGCTTGCTATCCCTTGGGCACTGAGCGATTCCCGATACACCGGTGAAAGGTGCGCATCGGCAATTCCAAATGTTAATTCTGATTTTGCCCTAGTTTTTAACACTCCCTTGAAGTCTAATCCGGTACTGAACGAATAATTGAACCGATCAACTTCGCGGTCAGCAATGCCCATTCGCGCAAAGACCATCAATCCGCGATTGCTTCCCGGCTTGCGTAAAATATAACCTTCGGTCAACGCGTATTCGCCGCCACTTATATAGGCAGATCTTTCTTTTGCTTCCTTTTGCTGAAACAAACTACCAATCTGGTCAGTATACCGCCAGGCACCAAAAGCTATTTTTGCCGTTTCCACTTTATCCATCATTTTCATATAACCGCCCTCACCGATTATCAGGGCGCTTGAATCTCCATTTATCCGGAGATGCTCACGGGTTTCTGGGGCAGTGTTGATGCCATCCATAACTGCCGCTTGCAGATATAATTGTTTAGTTGGTTGTAATCGAAGCCTGCCTCCTGCTGCTGAAGTAGGGAAAATCGCCACGCCACCTTTAGTGCCGGTGGCTGCCAGTTCGGTGCCGAAACCATAGGCATTATTTATCAATATATCGCTGGCGTCCGTGCTATAGAATTCATTAGTGGCGTCATAAATCCCGGCGAGCATTGAGATGCCGCCGCCAAAAAACTCTTGCTGCAGCCAGACCTGGTATATTTCCAAGCCACGGTGCTCGGTTTCCATATCGTCGATACGCTGGACGGCGCCCGTCAAAGTACGGCTCGGTTGGCTGCCGTTGGTTTGTAGTACGGAAAATAATCCGGATAATCCCGGGACATTCACCAACTTATCACCGTCGAACAGGGCATTGATATTTAGGTTATTTAATATTCTCTGGCCTCCCTGCGCCGCAGCGAAAGCATCGAAATAATCGGTGGCGCCAAGTTCAATGCCCTCAGCTTTCCACTTATCACGCTCCCCATTCCAATCTCCGGTCAGGGTATCCTTGAAATCCGGCATTATGTCGTCGGCCATGGCGGCGCACGGAAATATAACCAAGAGAAATAATGCCAGGAACCGGATTTTCATAATTTCCCGGAGGATTCGAAAAAACCTTATTTCTCGTAATAATCCTCGACCAATTGGTTTAGCAACCGGATACCGAAACCAGTTGCGCCTTTGGGGGTTAAATCCAGGTCTTTTTTCGTCCAGGCCATGCCGGCTATGTCCAGGTGCGCCCACGGCACGTCATTGACAAATCTTTTCAGGAATTGCGCAGCAGTGATTGAGCCAGCACCCTTATCATTACCAATGTTCTGCATATCGGCGATTTCGGAATTTATCTGTTTGTCGTAAGCATCTCCCATTGGAAAACGCCATAATTTCTCGCCGGATTTTTCACCCGCCGCAGTTAATTTTTTGGCCAGCGCATCATTATTGGAAAACAACCCAGCATATTGGCTCCCTAGTGAAACCACGATAGCGCCAGTTAACGTAGCCAAATTCACCATGAATTCTGGTTTGAATCGATCCTGGCAATACCATAGCGCATCGGCCAGCACCAGCCGCCCTTCAGCATCAGTGTTCAATACTTCTATGGTTTGTCCAGACATGGATTTCACTACATCGCTCGGACGCTGTGCATTGCCGCCGGGCATGTTTTCTACAAGTCCCGCTATGCCAACAGCATTTACTTTCGCCTTACGCAACGCCAGTGTTTTCATGAGCCCGATTACAGCTGCCGAACCAGCCATATCATATTTCATATCTTCCATGCCGTTGGCAGGTTTCAGGGAAATTCCACCGGTATCAAAGGTAACGCCCTTGCCAACAAATGCGATTGGTGCTTTGGTTTTAGCAGCACCATTCCACTGCATCACCGCTAGTTTCGATTCTTTCGCACTGCCTTGGCCAACGCCTAAAAGAGAACCCATACCGAGCTTTTTCATTTCTGATACGCCCAGTATCTCCACTTTCACGCCAAACTTTTCCAGCTCCTCGCAGCGGGCGGCAAGCGTTGCCGGATAGATTACATTCGGCGGCTCGGAAACTACATCGCGCGCCAGGAATACGCCATCAGCCAGTGGCTTTATTTTCGTGAAATGTTTTTCCGCTGAAGCCGGAGATTTCACCAATAACGTCAGATTTTTCAGCGCTGGTTTCTCATCTTCTTTCTTTTTGGTGAAATACTTATCGAACCTATAACTTCTAAGCAAAAATCCAAGTGCGATATTCGCCGCAACCTCCTCTGGGCTAAATTTTCCACGCTTCTCCTCAATGATAATCGCCGCCGATTTTACCCTGAGCGCATTCAACTGCGCGTAAAGATTGCTGCCTAACCCTTGAAAATCACTTTTATCAGCAAAATCTTTTTTTGCTCCTGCGCCGAGAAGAAGAACGTAATCCAATTTTCCCGGAGCAACAAACGATGTCGATTTGCCCTTCTTGCCTTTGAATTCACCGGCTTTTATTGTTTTTTCGATCATTCCGCCAGTAATTTGATCAAGGGATTTGGGCAGCGGGGAAAGTTTCAGGTCTTCGCCTATTATGATTGCGGCTGAGCCTTTTTCCGGTAGGGCAAGCACAGAGAATTTGATTTCCATAGTTTCCTTTCTTGAAGATGTTGCGGATAATCGCTAATAAATACCAAATAATGCGTCGTTACAGCAAGTATATTATCGTGCGCCTCCTGGGGCCGCTGATTTTTATCGGCGGCAGCTTGCTCGGGCTAATATGGCTTTCACAGTCACTCAGGTTCATCGACCTAATAATAAACCAGGGTATCAGCCTTTTCACTTTCCTTTATCTTTCAGCTATGCTGATCCCTTCGCTGCTCAACATTGTTTTGCCGATAGCGCTTTTTGCCAGCATCATCTACACTTATAATAAAATGCTGACCGAGAACGAGCTTATAGTGATGCAGAGCGCCGGGCTTTCTCGTGGTTCTCTGGCAAAACCGGCTCTTATTCTTACTTTCATGGTATTGATTCTCGGTTACAGCATCACATTATATTTATTGCCGAAATCATATCGGGAATTTAAGGATTTACAGGACTTTATCCGTGATAATTACGTTGCAGTGTTGATGCAGGAGGGGACTTTCAATACGCCGGTCAAAGGTCTTACCGTCTATGTGCGAGATAAAGATGATAGGGGGATGCTGAAAGGCATATTAGTGCATGATAACCGCAGCCCAGAAAAACCTATAACTATGATGGCTGAATCCGGCCAGTTGGTGGAAACGCCGTCCGGCCCGCAGTTCGAATTGCAGCAAGGCAATAGGCAGGAAATAAATTACCAAACACAGCAAGTTTCATTCCTTTATTTCGACAGTTATGGGCTCGATTTGAGTGCATTCAAAAGCACTTCGGAACAACGTTGGCGCGAACCGGAAGAGCGCTACTTAAACGAATTGTTCTATCCTGGACCAGATACCCAGGATAGATTCAAATCGAAATTGGTGGCCGAAGGCCATAACCGGTTGACCTGGCCATTATATAATCTGGTATTGGCGCTGTTTGCATTAAGTGTTTTCCTCTCAAGTGAGCTAAACCGACGCGGTAGATGGCAGAGAATTCTTCTCGTTTCGGTGGTTGCAGTAATTTTCGTTGCGGCAGGTTTAAGCTCCAATAACATAGTTGCTAAGCACAATTTCCTGGCACCAATCATGTATACAAATATAGCACTCGGCATATTTATCGGCCTCACGATGATAATGGCAAGACACCCTTTCAAAACCTTGCTTTCCGGATTCAAACGTCAGCGGATAGAAGTACAAAATGCGGCTGCCGTTTAAAATTTCCTTCTATATTGCCCGGGTGTTTTTGCAGACTTTCCTGGTCGCGTTCCTGATGGTTTCGGGCGTGCTGATACTGGCCGACACCGTCGATATGATTCGTCGCTCCTACAGTAATGAGCTACCTTTCAATGTTATCATGCGGATGGTGCTCTTGAAATTTCCGATAGAGATACAGAAAATGTTCGGGTTCGTGATTTTGATTACTTCGGTGCTGACGCTGGTGAAATTGACACGCACCCAGGAATTAATTGTTGCTCGCGCATCAGGAATTTCTGTTTGGCAATTCCTTAGGCCAGCGGGGATTACGGCTTTCGTACTCGGCATTTTCGTTATTTCGGTCTATAATCCATTGGCTTGCGTAATGATGAGCAAATATGACAAAATGCTCACCAAATACGTACATGGCCGGAGCAATCTTATGGAAGTCTCTCCGACTGGATTATGGCTCCGCCAGCGCAATTATCCGATAGTGCAGGATAAGCCAGGCGAAACTATTATTCATGCTCTGCGCGCCGCCAAGGAAAACATGGAATTGTATGAAGTGGTGTTTTTCGTTTTCGCACAACAGGATAAATTCTCATACCGCATTGATGCGAAAACGGCGCTCTTGAATAGCGGTTATTGGCGTTTGCAAGATGCGATTATCACTTATCCTGATAAGCCAGGCGAGAAACATGAGGAATATATGATGCCAACCGATCTGACGCGGGCAGAAATTCAAGATAGCTTCGCCTCACCGGAATCGATTTCCTTCTGGTCCCTACCGGGATTCATAGACTCGATGAAAACCGCCGGCTTTTCCGCCGTGAAGCACCGAATGTATTGGTATTCGTTGCTGGTAATTCCCCTGCTGCTTGCATCAATGGTCTATATCGCCGCTGGATTTTCGCTTAGGACCCCACGGCAGGGAAGGATTCCGCTTTTAATCACCGTCAGCGTCTGCATCGGGTTTTCGATTTATTTCTTCTCCGACCTGATACAGGCGCTAGCACTGGCCGGAAATATCCCTCTCAGCGTAGCTGCCTTCACTCCCCCACTGGTATGTCTACTCCTCGGTGTGGCATTCCTTATGCATACGGAGGATGGATGAGGAAAACCTGCTTTTCTTTATACGAGCTTTATTCTAAAAGCGTTTGATGTCTTTTAAATCGCGAAGTTTCCTTTTTTTTCTCGCGCTATTGTGCATGGCGGGATCTATCTCGACATTAGCCGATGAGGCGAAAATTTCTAAATCCGAGCCGGCCTTGATCAAGGCGGATGAGATGCATTACGATGCCGAAGCACACACGGTGCTGGCAATTGGCAATGTGGAAGTGGAGCAACAACCACGCCTGGTTTTTGCTGATAGGATGTTATACGAGCAAGATAAAAACTTGGTCACAGCGATGGGAAACGTCATTCTGGTCGAGCCAGATGGCAAAGTATTTTTTTCCGATTACGCTGAGTTTAAGGACGATCTAAAATCTGGGACAATTGAGGCCTTGAAAGGGCGGTTTCCGAACAATGCTGCCCTGGCAGCCAATGGTGCAGTAAAAGAAAGTGAAACCATAACCAAACTCTATAATGCGGTATTTTCACCTTGTAATTGCGATAAAGAAAATGGGTTTGGCACTGGCTATCTCTGGCAGGTGCGTGCTGCCGATATGAAAATCGACGATGACGCCCAGAAAGTCAGCTATCATGACGCCTGGTTCGATATTTTCGGACAACCCGCCGGCTATACCCCATATTTCTCGCATCCGACACCAAACGCCGATGAGGAGAGCGGGCTTCTCTCCCCAACTTTCGGCAGTATTTCCACTCTTGGTGCGGTTGCTCGCATACCTTATTTCATAGCGTTTAAGGATAATTATGACGCTACCATCACTCCGATAATCACCACCGAAGAAGGCCCGGTTCTGGCCGCAGAAATGCGGCATGTGTTGGATAACGGCTTTTACCAGTTTAACGGTAGCGTCACTGAACCGACAGACAGAACAACCGACGGCATAACCGTTCCAGCAACGCGCGGTAATATAGCTGGATTTGGCGTATTCAATTTAGAAAATAACTGGGATTGGGGTTTCGCCGGCGAATGGGCAAGCGACGATACCTATCTTCAGCGCTATGAATTTGGCAGTCAGGATCGGCTCACCAGCCGTATCTATCTGGAAAAATTACAGGATAGGGATTTCGTTCAGGTCGAGGGATTGTCGTTCCAGGATTTAGTCGTCAACACCAACCCGGACGCAATCAACACCCAATCACCAATCGTCTTGCCATCTGCCCAGGCACATTTCGAAAGCGATCCAGGATTTGCTGGTTCCCGCTTCGTATGGGATTCCAGCACCGCAAATATCTATCGCAGCGACGGTGATAAGAGCTCACGGCTTACAACCACCGGCATGTGGCACATCCCATACATCACCGATAACGGCCAGTTGCTTGACTTCAGTACACATTTGCGGGGTGATGCCTACGCTGTTGGTGATAACGTTAATCCATCTGATACAACACAGGATTTCAGCGGTGTCACTGGCCGGGCAATACCAGAAGCTGAGGCAGATTGGAGTTATCCGCTGATTAATGATTTAGGTGTGAGTAGGTTTTTCCTAGAACCGGTGACGAACTTCATCATCAGCCCAAATGGCGGAAATTCTTTCAAAATACCAAACGAAGACAGCCAAGAAGTCGACCTTTCTGATTTAAATATATTCGATCCAAACCGATTCTCCGGCTATGACCGGGTCGAATCTGGCCCACGCGTCAATTACGGCTTTAAGGGTGGGTTATACGGTCAGGATAGAGGGAATGTCACCTTCTTGTTCGGCCAGAATTACCGTACTGATACCAGCTACAAATATCCGGAATTCAGCGGATTCGATAATAACTTCTCCGATTATGTAGGGCGCATTGCCTATACCGACGAAAAATATTTGGACATAACCTATCGGTTCCGACTGGCAGAGGATAATTTCACTTTCAACCGCAACGAAGTCCGCACCAGCGTGAATATCAAACCTGTATCTTTTGATGTTACTTATGTATCAGTAAAACGTGATCCAACCGCCGAGGATTTCATCTCCACCACCGTAAATAAAGACGGCGAGGAAATCTTCTCCAACGTCAGGTGGAACATAAACGATCAATGGTCTCTTACCGGCACTACTCGGTTGGATTTAGCTCAAGATGAGCAAGGCTGGATTTCCAACGGACTTGGGCTTATATTCAAAAATGAATGTCTAATGGTCAATTCTATATTGAACAAAAACTACACCAGCTTCGAGGATATCCGTCCGTCAACAACGTTTCTGGTACGGGTGACTCTGCTTGGCTTGGATGGAACCGGCAAACCCCCGGCACCAGCGAAATCAGAAATGTTGCCACCTGAACGGCCAGAACTCATGCTAGAATCATTGCCACAATGAAATTTTTAAAAATTATTTTCATCTTCTCTATTTTTATATTCGCAGCTTTTTCCTCCGTAGCTGAAGAAGATAAAATTGCTGCGATAGTAAACGGCGAAGAGATCTCCAGCTATACGCTGAAACATCGGGTCGATCTTGCCATACGCTCATCTGGCCTGCCAGACACAGCGGAAGTGCAGAATAAAGTGCGGCCACAGGTATTAGAAATTCTGGTTGATGAAAAATTGAAGAACCAGGAGGCAGCACGGCTGAAAATCGAAGTCACCGATTCCGATATGCAAGATGCTATAACCGATATAGAAAAACAAAATCACCTAGAACCAGGTGGTTTTCAGGGTTTTCTTGCAAAAAATAATTTTCCGGAAGATGCAGTCAGGGACCAAATAAAATCACAGGTTGCCTGGAAGAAAATTGTTATTGAGAAAATCCGTCCAAAAATCTCGATTGGCGAAAACGAGGTGCAGGACCAGATTCAAATAATGGCCAATCAATCAGGGAAGAAGCAATATGATCTTTCCGAAATCGTTTTGAAAATCGATGATGAAAAAAAAGAAGATGAAGTGAAAAACCTGGCGGCAAAATTGGTTACAGAATTGAAAGGCGGTGGTAATTTTGCCAATACTGCAAAACAATTTTCTTCCGATAATACTGCTGCAGATGGCGGTGAGATAGGCATAGTCGCGCCAGATAAATTGGACAAGAAAATATTGAAATCAATTGAAGAACTGAGAATAGGTGGTATCAGCAACCCTATCCGCACCGAAAAGGGCTACGAGATTTTTCGGCTGAATAAAATAAAAACGCTGGTAATTGGCGATCCTTCGGAAAGCGAAGTAACGCTGAAACAAATTGCGCTAGCGCTCGACCCCAAATCTCCTGCCGATAAGGTAGCAGCGGTGGAACAAAAGATGCGCAGCATTTCTGGCAAGATTACTGATTGCAAGATGTATGAAAAAATTGCCGCCGAAATGGCGAAATCTGATATTACCTTCCGCGATTACGGTCGGTTGCAAATAAAAAGCCTGGCAACGGAAATCCGCGGGCTAGTGGCTGGATTAAAACCAGGCGAACCAAGCACAGTGCTGCGTAACGGTACAGGCCTTAGCATTTTTCTAGTGTGCAATCGTAAAGACAAGGAGGGCGCGGAAGTCGCCATTGAGCCGGATACGGCACAGATAAGCGAGATGCTGATGGGCCAGAAAATCGAACTTGCCGCACGGAAATATATGATCAAGCTACGTGCCGAAGCATATATAGAAAAGCGGATATGAAAGATGTGCTCTCTTCTCTTCCTTCTATCGGCGAAAGCTTAAAAAAACATTCGATTCTCACTAAAAAATCATTCGGCCAACATTTTATTTTCGATCTGGGCCTCACCACAAAAATCGCCCGCTGCGCTGGGGATTTATCTGATTGCATTGTACTGGAAATTGGCCCTGGCCCTGGTGCTTTAACCCGTTCTATATTGGCTTTGGGTGCAAAAAAAGTAATCGCGGTGGAAAAAGATGCTCGGATGCTGCCGATACTCAAGGAAATAAAAAACGCCGTGGGCAACCAGCTGGAAATTATCCATGCCGATGCACTGGAAATTGTCGAGGAGGAATTCGGCGATAAAATTAAGGTAATAGCTAACCTACCCTATAATATTTCTACTGAACTGCTGTTCAAATGGCTGGATAAAATAAATTTATTCCAGTCGCTGACGCTAATGTTTCAAAAAGAAGTAGCTCGCCGCATCGCTGCAAAACCGAATACGAAAGATTACGGTAGAATTTCCGTAATTGCACAATGGCTGGCAGAAATCCGTGCAGAGTTTGATGTGCCGCCTGGTGCATTCGTGCCGCCACCGAAAATCACTTCAACAGTACTCAATATAACTCCCTATCCTAAGCCATTATATCCGGCAAAGATGGAAAATTTAAAAACTGTTGCCAAAGCATTTAACCAGCGGCGAAAAATCCTTCGCGGCAGCCTGAAGCAAATCACGCCGGAACCGGAAAAATTATTGGAAATGGCGGGAATTAATCCTGGACTCCGCCCGGAATCACTGACGATTCAGGATTTCTGTAAACTAGCGCTGGCACTGGAATCAATGTTATAACTCGCTGCCAACATAGCCGCTAAACTCAAAAATCCTGCTCCTATCCACCAAAATTGCCAGATTCCAAATCCGGTCAGACCGATGGTGAAATAACCTATGATTATAGCCGTTAATGATGCTTTCGCTCCTACCGGAAGGCTGCTTTTCCTAACTGCAAAAACCGCTCCGGCGAAAATCACCGCTAACAAAATTGGCCCTAAAATCCCCAGTTCCAGCCAAAGCTGAATAATGCTGTTATGCGTGTGCAGTGGCAAATATCGCCAATAATCCTGAGACCTTCCTGCAATCAGATCATGCCCGCCAGGAATAAAAGGCGAAGCATCAAACCCCCAACCAAGCAAAGGGTGTTCCATAATTTTCCCCATCGAAAACTGCCAAATATAAAGCCGGTGCAGAGAAGAAAGCGGTAATATGTGCAACTCACCAATAGCAGGCGGATTGGTGAATAGATTGATAATCGGGAATGCGATGATGATAAATATCAATACTGCAGTTATTGGTAGATCGAATTTTTTTTCTGCTTGAGCATGAACGAAAATAAAAGCAGCGGTTCCGGCGAGAAATCCCATATCTGCAGAAAGGCTTACTAATCTTGTTAAAACAATCAAAGTTGCCAGCCATAATATGGCAAATTTTTTTCTATCATCCCGGAAATATGCCGCCGCTGCCCAGAACATCAGGCTCAAATAGCAAGCACCGCGATCCATATTTGATATTTTCGGGATATATTCCTTGTGTCCCAATATGAAAGATTCGATGGTTCTGATGATTAGCCCATCGGTGATATATTCAAAAAACGCTAAGGCAAGTGCTAAAATGAAGCCATAAGAAATAAAGCGCTCGAGTGTCAGATTTTTTTCCATATCCGCGGCGAAAATCATCAATACACCACTGGAGGAAATCAAAAGTATCGCTCTTATCCAAACCGAAAGCGCGGCTTTTTCATTTAATGTCCATTGCAATGTCACTAACGACCAACCAAGCAAAACCACAAAACCAACAAGGATTATTGTGCTTCCATTCCCAGCTAAAATACGGAAGTCCAAATTCCGCACGCTCGTCAATGCAATGGCAGCTGATCCAGCGCAAATGAAGGCCAGCGCTAATCCCCCAAACACTGCGATCGGCAGTGATGCAAAAAGTAAAACGATCAATATCCGTAATCTTAGGTCTCTAATCATTGCGCCAGAAGCTTTTCCACAAATTCCGTTAGTTCAGGTTGGCGTTTTTTCTTGAGCCGCTCGGCCCTCAATATAGCTTCCACCTTAGCCGTGCTCTCGGCCAGATCCTCATTTACCAGTATATAATCATATTCATCCCAATGGCTGATTTCAATGCTGGCCTTGTGCATTCGTTCTTGCACCACCTCTTCGGAATCCTGAGCCCGAACGCGCAAACGCTTTTCCAGCTCCTTCATTGATGGTGGGAGAATGAAAATACTGACTAGGTCCTCACGTGCGTTTTTGGCGAGCTGCATGGTGCCCTGCCAGTCGATGTCGAAAAGTACGTCACAGCCGCTATTTAAGGATTCCACCACTTTTTTCTGGGGCGTACCGTAATAATTGCCAAAAACTTCTGCATGTTCCAAAAATTCGTGGTTCTTCACCATGGTGAAGAATTTATCCTTATCGACGAAATAATAATCAACGCCTTCTTCTTCATTCGAGCGTTTGGCCCTAGTGGTGGCAGAGATGGAAAGGGTGATGTGCTTGTCGCGTTCAAGCAGAAGGCGGGAAATGCTGGTTTTTCCAGCTCCTGACGGTGATGAAAGCACGAACATGAAACCCCTGCGCTGCATAATTTTAGTGTCATAGCCGGGTTTAGTTGGAGTATCTAGCGAAAAATTGGATCACCGATAAATGGGCTTTTGGATTACCGGCATCACGATTTATTCCAACTCTATCGTCGCCGGGGGTTTGCCGGTTACATCATATAAAACCCGATTAATGCCTTTTACTTCGCCAACTATACGGTTTGATACCAAACTTAAAAATGAGTGCGGAAAATCAAAAAAATCAGCAGTCATGCCATCAGTTGAGGTCACTGCACGCAAGGAACATATATAATCGTAGCTGCGCGAATCACCCATGACACCAACAGTTTTCACCGGCAGCAATGCTGCATAGGCCTGCCAGATTTTCCGATAAAATCCGTGATTTTTTAATTCCTGCATATAAATATCATCGGCAGCACGAAGAATTAATAACTTTTCTTTAGAAATTTCACCGGGAATTCGGATGGCGAGGCCTGGACCAGGAAACGGATGCCGATAAACCATATCCTCACTCATACCAAGTTCAAGGCCCAGTTTCCGCACTTCATCCTTGAATAAATCGCGTACCGGCTCAATCAATTTCATTTTCATTCGTGCTGGTAACCCACCGACATTATGATGCGATTTGATCGTAGCAGACGGCCCACCATGCGCCGAGACCGATTCGATTACATCGGGATAGAGGGTGCCTTGCGCCAGGAATGAAGCATCGGAGAATTTCTTGGCCTCACGCTCAAAAACCTCAATGAATGTCGCCCCAATTATTTTTCGTTTTTTCTCTGGATCGGTTACACCTTTCAATTTTTTCAAGAATAAATCCGCTGCATCGATATACTCTATCGGCATATGAAAATTTTCCTTGAACATTTTCCTCACCTTTTTGCCCTCATCTAGCCTGAGCAATCCGTGATCGACAAATATGCATTTTACCTGATTGCCTATCGCCTTATGCAATAAAAGCGCTACCACAGATGAATCAACCCCACCTGATACCGCACAAATAACTTTAGATTTCCCGGCCTGGCTCCGAATTTTTTTGATTGACTCTTCAAGAAACGCACGCATGTTCCATTCGCCCGAAATCCCAGCGATTTTGTGGGTAAAATTTTTGAGCAAGGCAGCACCATCAGGCGTGTGGGCCACTTCCGGATGGAACTGGATGCCGTATAATTTCTTACTTTCATTAGCAATCACGGCAAAAGGCGCGCCATCAGTCCATGCTAAAACCTCAAAGCCCTTTGGCATTACCACGACTTTGTCACCGTGGCTCATCCATACCTCTCTGGCGATATTTTCATTTTTTTTCCAAGTGCCGGAAAAAAGTTTGCTATCCTCTTTAATATTAATGAAAGCCCTGCCAAATTCGCGTTTTTTGCCAGGCATTACCTTGCCACCCAGCAACTTGCACATCAGTTGCTGGCCATAGCATATTCCCAGAACCGGAACGTCGAGATCGAATATCTCTACAGGAATATTCGGCGAGAATTTTTCGGCAACCGAGGCCGGACCACCAGAAAGTATTATTGCGTTTGGCCGAAAATCCCGGATTTCCCTAAGCGATATATTATAAGGCTTAACCTCAGAATACACGCCACTTTCGCGCACGCGCCTAGCAATTAGCTGCGTCACTTGCGACCCGAAATCCAATATTAGGACTTTTTCTTTCATATGGCTGTCGCTTAAAATCTAATATCTCTTGACTATTGGCAGTGTTATGAAATATTACCTGACAAATTCTAGAAAATAATAAAGGTATAGTTGGTTAAATGCAAAGTTCTTTCGCGCACCTCTCCTCCAAGGTTTTTCTGGTTCTAGTTTTCGCTCTGACGCTAAACGTCGCGGCAGCTTCTGATTCGCCTCCGCCGCCAGTAATGCCGCCAGCTATTGATGCCGCAGCACCGAGCCCTGATGCTCCTGCCGCGCCTCCAGCCGCTTCTAACACGAACGTACCAGCTCCTCCGGTGATGCCTGGTAATATGCCAACACAGATCATTCAGCCTCCTCAGCCACCTTTAGGCTCTGCCCCAAATGGTATGATGATACCGAATCCTAATCAGGCTAGGCCATATAATCCTTCTTACAACCAAGTTCCGCCTTCTCCCCCGTTGGGTGGCCCGGTTGGGTTGAATCAGCCCCCGGCAGTTGTTAATGAACCGATTACCCCGGCAACGGTCGTGCCAGCAACCGCAACACCTCCTGTTAAGAAGAAGGTGGCAAAAAAATCTAAATCGTCGGCAAAGGCCAGATTTGCTGCAAAAGGGCTCCCCGCTAGTATGCGTTATAACCATCGTTCAACAGAAATGGCCGAAACGAAGAGCTTTTCGGAAACTCAGCGTATATTGCACAATCTTTTCCCGAACGAAAATGTTGGGTTAGAGATGGTTAATAACGGAATCGCTGTTACTGGCGTGGTAACGGATCCGGAAACCGCACACCGTATCGTTGAAGTGGTTGGTCAATACGTTCCCAAAGGCGCACATGTGATCAACATGATGCAGATAAAAACTAATCAGCAGGTTATGCTGCGTGTTCGCATCGGCGAAATTAAGCGCTCTGCTGCCAAGGGTTTTGGATTGTTAACGCTTAATGCTTTGGAACATGATGGTCTGTTTAAAACGCTGGCTGAGCCAAACTTGGTGGCAATTTCCGGCGAAACTGCTAATTTCCTTTCTGGCGGCGAATTCCCAGTTCCGGTATCTAGCGACCAAGGCACTACTGTACAGTATAAGAATTACGGGATTGGATTACAGTTCACACCCACCGTACTTTCGCAAAACCGCATCCGCCTAACCGTAGAATCGGAAGTTTCTGATTTGAGTAGCAAGGGTGAAGTGAAAACCGAAGGATTTAGCATCCCATCATTGACTGAGCGGAAAGCCAGAACCACTGTTGAGCTTGCCCCAGGCGAAAGCTATATGATAGCTGGTCTGCTCAAGGATAATATGACAGTCAAGACTGGAAATATTACCGGCCTTGGTGATATTCCAGTGCTGGGTGCACTGTTCCGCGATTCTGATACCGACCGCAACGAAAGTGAATTAGTGATAGCGGTAACACCATACTTGGTTGATCCGGTCAAAGCCAAAGATATCCGGTTGCCAAGTGACGATTATCACACTCCGAGCCAAATGGAGACCATATTGTTTGGAGCCTTAGGAAGCATGGATGATACGGATAAAGTTCAATTGCAGAATCCGAAAGCAGCGGTTCCCGGTGGCTTCGGCTTTATGACAGAATAGTGAATTAACAGGTTTAAGATGAAAAAAACTCTTCTTCTCGCATTACTTCCATCCCTGGCACTCGTTGCCTGCGCTGATGTGCCATCTGCTGCGTACCAAACACACGGCAATCCGGAAACACTTCTTGATGTTACATCCGAACGCGTATCGTTCCCATTAAACGTTGATTCAGCTGGGGATTTAACTGCATGGATAAACAAAGATCGGCCTCAACGCGTTGAGCTTTCTTGCACTGGCAACGATTCCTCATGCTATACCGCCATCGATGTATTGAAGCAATTCGGCATTCCGTATAAGGAAGTATCCTCAAAAGCTAGTAGCAGTAGCCTAGCTATGATCTATGAACGCGTACTGGCCAGGGATTGCGACGCCCGCTATGTTGATAATCATTATAATGACCTGAATCTCAACCACCCGACGTTCGGCTGTGCTGTCGCCGTTAATAGCTTACAGATGGTAACTGATCGGGGAGAGTTCTTAAACCCAGCGTTACGTGATTTTACCGATGCCGGAAAAGCTGACGCGGCATACCGGGCATATATCAGAAATTAGTGAGAATCCTTAAGGCCTGTCGCCAGGGGAACGCCAATCAAAACAACAGAAACTAACCCTGCCGGGCTTTGAATCTCGGGTTGGACTTATTTATTACGTAGATGCGGCCTTTGCGGCGCACGATCCGGCAATTCTTATCGCGCTTTTTGGCGCTTTTCAGTGAACTAATGACTTTCATATTTTCCCTTAAAGAGGGCCGGAAGCTAGTTAAATCCACAAGGTTTGTCAAGAGGAAATAGTGGACTGGTACGCCATCTTGCTGAGGCCATGCTCAGTTTTGTTCCAATAATGCGGTCGGCGAATGAGTTCGTAGACAGAACGGAAGCTAGCAAGTGAATGTAATAGCCAATAGAGCGGGAACACCGGGCAATAATAAAGTATTTTCCACCAGCGGTTTTTTGTCACGATGATGCCGGCGAAAATTGCCTGCAATAAAACCCCGCAAATAAGGTTCCCCATAGCGAAATATGAAAGTCGTGGGTCCAGCGGAGCCAGACCGGAAATGAAGATTGTCGCCATCACCAGCATTATGGGAATGGTAAGGAAAACCACCGAAGGTGCGCCGATAAAAAGCTGAAATCCAACAAAACCCCTCCACCCAAGCACATGGTAAAGGGTATTGGGCCGGCGCATATGAACTAGATAGGTTTGCATATAGCCTTTTATCCAGCGGGCGCGTTGGTTCATCCAACCAGCTAGGCCAATTGGTGCTTCCTCCATGGTGATTGACGAGGTTATCCTAGTCTTGTAACCGAATTCTGCTAGGCGGATGCCGAGATCGGCATCCTCGGTAACGTTATATGGATCCCAAGCATAGAGGCGACGCAGTACCTTTATTGGGAAATGGTTGCTAGTGCCGCCAAGCGGAATCGGAATCCCCATCGCATCCAATCCACCCAACATATAATCAAACCAAGCAGCGTATTCGATAGAAAACATCTTGGTCAGAATATTTTCGTCGCGGTTATAATAATTGAGCCGTGCCTGTACACAGCCGGTTTTCTCGCCGTATTCATTGAAGAGCAGCAGAGCTTTTTTAAGTTGGCCTTTCTCCGGCCGGTCTTCGGCATCATAAATGGTAACATATTGGCCGCGCGCAAATTTCAACGCGTAATTCATCGCTTTCGGCTTGGTTTGCGGCAGCGAATAAGGCACACGAACAATTTCGAATATACTTTCCGGCTTTAAATGTTTTATCGCTTCTATGGTCCCACCATCACCGGATTCGACTATCAATTTCACATCGAGCTTGGATTTTGGATAATCGAGGTTCCTTATGTTTTCTACCAACCCCCCGATAACCTTGGCGTTTTCCTTAAATAGCGGCACCAAAAGGGTATAAACCGGCAGATCTTTTTCATTGATGGTGGAAATATCCGGCTCCCGCATCAGGTATTTGTAACGCGAGTAGCCTTTCGCAAAAATTGCTGCCTTAAAAATAAGCGTCAAACAATAGAAAGCATTGATGCCAAGAAAGAAAATCCTAGCTGCCCAGCTGAAATAATAGCCAGAAACCGCAAGGAACGCCAAAATCGCTACAGTGCTAACTAAACCAGGTTTTAAATTCAGCTTTTTTGCTGACTTCCCCTCATCCATCCGCCAGAGCAAATCGCGTGCATCCTCATCGTCCTCTGGGCCGAAACTGCCCTGCACTGCCCAATATATATCAAACGGCGAGGTGATGCAGAAAACATGCTGGTCGCCATATATTTTAAGCGCCCATTCGGTTACAGCGTGGTTCATATCGGAAGTGGCAAGATAAGTAATGTTGCCCATCTTTTTCCAGGGCACAACGCTAAAATCCACGTAGTGCTGGCGTTCTTTGGCTTCGAACAGCGACAAATCAGGGGGACTCAAGTTCAAATCAGCAAAATCCGCACCATATTGCTCGGCTATGGTTTGGTGCAATTTATATGAATTTACGCTGCCCTGACCGATAAGCACGCGACCAAGCTTTTCACCGGAAACCTGCTGCGCCACCAGCGCATGCCAGAGATCATGCTCGCTGATTAGGTTCCTATCGAGCAATAATTTGCCCAGAGGTATATTCTTTTTCTGCAAAACGCTCAAAATCTATACCCTTCGCTAGAATATTAGCCGCCGTCACCAAGGGTTATAGCGATTTGGAACGAATATTGCAACTGGGCTGAGTTTGTGGTAGTGCCTCAGTTTGAAAGAATTTGGCTAAAATACTGTCTTTACGGATAAAAGATTTGATATTACAGTTCATGTCCTTTAAAATAGTAAGAACATGCTAAAAGGCCCTATTTGTGCAGAGAGCAACAGGAGAAGTGGTTGCCACAAAAAAAGTCTTCCGGGAGGATAAGAAGTACCTATTCTGGTGCAAAGGTTAGGACAGAAGAATTAACAAAAGATGAACGCTCAACTATCGCAAAAAAGCTGTAAAAATAGATGTAACAAAGACAATGAGTAACATACAACAAGAAGAAGTGGATAAAAATTGGGAGGCGTTTCAAGCAATCCTTCCCTCAATAATTGCACAATACCGAGATAAATATGCGCTTATGAAAGATAAGGCAATCCTTGGTTACTACTCCAGTCCGCAAGATGCGAAATCCGCCGCTGATTCTTTTATTAAGGATGGGATATACTCCATTCAGCAGGTTACTGATATAGCTGCAAATATGGGTTTTTTTACTTATGCCATCCCTCTCGATACCTTACAATCCTAAGGTAGGGCCTTTAATACAAGTTACAATTTTTTCGGTTAATTTTACATTACCGAAAAATAATTCACCTACCGACCCATTAAACATGAAAATGTATATGGCTCTTGTTGATACAGGGGCATCACATACTTGTATTTCCGCCAATGTCATAAAAGATTTGGGACTGACTCCGAGAGGAAAAATACCTGCTTATGGAGTTCATGGTGTTGGTTCAACAAATGCTTATCAATTTACGGTTGGATTCGCATTTCCACAGACACAGATTGCTTCTGGTGCTGTAATGGCCAACCTACAAACTTTCCAATGTGATGGTATGGAGTTTGATATGCCTGGCGGAGGAGGATTTGATGTTTTACTTGGGAGAGATATTATTTGCAAAGGCGTATTTTCATTATCTTTCGATGGACATGCAATATTTTCAATCTAACTGAAAATATTGCATGTTAACAACCTGAGGCAGTAATGAATTTTCAAACCATCTTTAGGCGATATTGACCTATCAATGAAACTTCCTTTCCAGGCGTTCTATCGCGCTTAGCAGCAGTTCCTCGGAGGCTTCACGGCTTAAATTCTCCATTATCAGGGTTTTCGCAGCGCTGACTGTTATATCAACCGCATTGTCTTTGATGGAGCGTAACGCCTCGGCTTCGGCCTGGGTTATTTTCTGAGTTGCCAGTTCCGTGCGCTTAGTAATGGAGTATTCCAGAGCTTTTTTCGCTTCTTCTATTATTTCTTTGGCTTCCAACCTGGCATTTTCGATGATTTCTGCCGCTTCTTTCTCTGCATTAGCGTTTTTTTCGCGGTAGGATTTTAGGATTCTTTCCGCTTCATGTTTCAATTTCAGTGCATCTTCCAACTCCGAGCGGATGCGAGCGATCTTGCCATCCAATGCTTTGGCTATGAATCCAGCAACTGGCTTATAAACCACCAGAACAAAGCACACAAAAGAAACGGCTACCCAGAAATGCTCGTCAAACATTTTTAATTCTCTCCTTTAAGCGCTATTGCGCTTTTGATTTGTGTTTCGCTTAAGCGAAGATTAGCGATTTTTTCCAGTATCAGGGAGGTGATTTCCACCTGATGTGCCCGCATTTCCAAAACCGCCTTCTCTCTGGTTTTAGCAATTTTTTCCTTAGCTATGGCCAAATTCTCAGCCAAAGTTTTATCAAGTTCGGCGTGCTTAAGCGCCGCTTCGCTGGCAGTGGAGTTTTCCACCTCAAGGATGATTTTTCCTGCCGTTCCATGCGCTTTTTCCAGATCAGCTTTATATTGCCGTTCTAGCCCTTCTGCCTCTTTGTGCAGCGTTTCAGCCCGCGCTAATTCCGCTCCTATCTTCCCCTGCCGCACGTCTATAATCTTGCTGATATGCGGCAAAGTAAAACGCGCCATCACGAAATATAGCGCCGCGAAAGTTATAGCCAGCCAGAAAAGCTCCGACGGAAACCAGTGGAAATTTAGTTGGGGCACTTCTTAAACGACGAATATTAGCAGCAGTGCAATCAATAGTGCGAATAGGCCCATCGCTTCAGCAAGGCCGGCACCGATATAGATGTATTTCGCCAGTTTCCCTTCAGCCGCTGGGTTGCGGGCAATGCCATTTAACATTGCGGCGAAGATATTGCCGACGCCGATAGCAGCACCAAGCATTCCCAGGGTGGTTAACCCCGCACCGATATATTTTACTGCGATATATTCCATTTTTTCCTCCGAATTGATTTTAAGGCGAATTTTTAGGCCAAATTTTTTCGAGATAATAGTTAGTGTTTCGCGGAATGCAATAGGTTAATACAAATTATCCTTGCCTGGGAACTGACGAGACTTTACGGCACGGGCATAGGATACCGCAGCTTTTTCGATTTCCTCAGCTAAACGGCCAAATTTTTTCACGAATTTAGGTGCGCCGGGAGAAAGCCCCAGCATATCATCCACCACCAGCACCTGCCCATCGCATTTAGCTGATGCGCCGATGCCGATGGTCGGGATTTTTAAGGCTTCAGTGATTTCCCGCGCCGCCGTTTCCGCCACCGCCTCAATGACTATGGAAAATGCCCCAGCCTGCTCTAATGCCAATGCATCACTTTTCAATTTCTCTCGTTCTTCCGCTGTCCGCCCTCGGAATTTATAACCGCCAACAGTGTTTACATGTTGAGGCATCAAACCAATATGCCCCATCACTGGAATGCCGCCCTTTACCAGATGCCGCACCGTCTCGCGCATTTCTAGCCCTCCCTCCAACTTCACCGCTTGGCAACCGGTTGCAGCCATTATCCTTGCTGCGTTCTCAAACGCTGTTTTTCTAGATGATTGATATGAGCCAAACGGCATATCCACCACCACCAATGCGTTAGAGCTAGCTTTAACCACCGCACGACCATGGTTTATCATTATATCAAGCGTCACCGGGAGGGTTGATTCCATCCCATAAACCACCATGCCCAAAGAATCACCCACCAATAATATATCAACATGTTTATCAAGGATTTTTGCCATTGGCGCGGTGTGGCAGGTGAGCACTGCCAGCGGTTCTTTGTTCTTACCGGCTTTTATTTCTGGAACGGTTTTACGCGGCATATTACGCCCTAGCATCTTTAGGGATTGAAATAGTAACGGTAGTGCCTTGATTCACCTGGCTTTCAATCTGGAATTTTCCGCCCATTAATTCGATTAATTTCTTAGAAAGCGGTAAACCCAACCCGGTGCCTTCATATTTGCGGTTATATTCGTTTTCTATCTGACCAAAAGTGGCCATGACTTTTGATATATCCTTGGGCGCGATGCCAATACCGGTATCCTTCACTTCAATAATCAATATATCGCTTTGGACGTTGTACCAGCTATAGAGCTTCACTTTGCCGCCAGCAGGAGTGAATTTCACCGAGTTGGAGAGCAGATTCAAGATAATTTGTTTCAAACGCTTAGGATCAGTGCGGACAACAAAATGGTCCTCCGGTACGGCATCAATCAAGGCTACACCGGCTTCCTCGGCATGAGGAGAAACCAACCGCAGTGAGGCTTTCATAATCTTGGTCACATCCACCTCCACTAGCTCGATTTCCAGTTTTCCGGCCTCAGCCTTGGAATAATCTAGAATATCATTAATGAGGCTCAGCAAATGTACGCCGGAAGCATAAATATCGCTGGTATATTCCTTATATTGCTGATTGCCCAGCGGCCCCATTACCTCATCTTTGATAATTTCGGAAAAACCGATTATGGCATTTAAGGGCGTGCGTAACTCATGGCTAATATTGGCTAGGAACTTCGATTTCTCCTGGCTTTCCGCTTCGGCGCGGATTTTTGCCTCAGCCAGTTCAAGATTTGCCTCATGCTGGGCAGTAATGATTTTCTCAGCACGATTAATACTTAGGAACAATGCGGCATAAAGGGTGACAAAAACAGCTAGAACTATTCCAGTTCCGTATATCTGCAATTTCAGGGGCTCACTCCAAGAAGGGCTTACGTCATAAACCAGTTCGGCTATTAATTCCGGTTTCGTCGCACCGTTCATATAAACTGGCACGAAGCTGCGCACGAATATATCATCACCAGCGGCATCCCAGGCATCCCCGATGATCGAGCTTACTACCTGCCCCTTGCTAGAGGAAGCGAAATCATTCCGCCATTTCTGGTTATTTTCTGCCGGGAAATTTTCCTTCATTTTTTCCGTGATTTTGCGACCGTCTGGCAGAAACAGTCCTGCCCGCGCCAGTGGCAGACTTCCTACATATTTTGAAAATTCCCGAGCAAATGCCGCAAAATCCGGACTAGTGGCCAAAAGTTCCGGGTGCGCAAGATCAAGCAGCTTGTTAGGGCCAAAATATTTCTCCACTAGATTGCTGCTCATACCTTTGCCAAAAGAAATATTGCTCTGTTCGGCTAGGCCCATTATCACGTTGTTGGTAAGCGCTGAGCGCGAATACATCAACGCCCCGACTGTAACTGCAACCAACAAAATAAAGCTGATTATCGCGAAATATTTAAGGTAGGAAAACATTTATTATAATTTAGATTATTAGATTATTCGTAAGAGATAATAACGCTAATCGGAGAATTATCAAACCATCTGATTATTTGCTTGCAGCCAATTTTTTAATCCACATCGTTCCAAACACCAATTACAGCCTTGACATTTCACCAAAAATCATTACCCTCCGCCGTTCTCTGGCAAATAAGGCTTGGGTTCAATCAAGGAATTAATTTATGGCAAAGAAAAATACCGTATTGGTGAAACTGGTTTCCACTGCCGAGACCGGCTTTTATTTCGTGAAAAAGCGCAACCCGAAAAAGCTAACGGAAAAGCTGAACTTCCGCAAGTATGACCCGATAGTCAGAAAGCATGTGGAATTTAAAGAAGAAAAGCTGAAGTCATAGCATCGTAGCCCGTGGAACGGGGCGCGCGCGAGAAGACAATGCCTGCGAACCACAAATCACGAATCACCCATCACGCTAAAACTACCCTCGGCTGGCGGGAATGGGCAGCGTTGCCCTCGCTTGGCATTCCAGCAATAAAAGTTAAAATTGATACCGGCGCCCGCACCTCTTCACTGCACGCCTTCCGCATCAAGCCATTCAAAACCGGAGGGCGGAAATATGTGCGATTCATGGTTTATCCATTTCAACATAACCGGGATGAGGTTGTATCCTGTGTGGCTGAAGTAACTGATCGTAGGTATATCCGCGATTCCAGCGGCAGGCGCGAATTTCGCTATATTATAAAATCACTAATCCATATGGATGGAAAGAACTGGGAGATCGAAGTTTCCCTAACCAACCGCGCAAAAATGAATTTCCGCATGCTGCTTGGGCGCTCGGCAATGCGCGGCATGCGCATTATGCCTCGCCGCTCATTTTTGCTTGGAAAACCGGATGGAGAGGCGCAATGAAAATAGCAATCCTGGCGCGTAACGCACACCTATATTCGCACAAGCGGCTGATCGAGGCGGCAAAAAAGCGTGGCCATTCCATCCGTGTTATAAACCCATTACATTGCTACATGAATATTTCCCCGCATAAGCCGGAAGTGCATTATCGTGGTGGCGAGATTCTCACCGGAATCGATGCGATAATCCCGCGTATCGGAGCATCGGTAACTTTTTACGCAACAGCCGTGCTCCGGCAATTCGAGATGATGGGAGTTTATCCACTAAATGAATCGGTAGCAATAAACCGCTCACGCGATAAGCTGCGTTCCCTCCAATTGCTCTCACGCCGAGGAATTCAGATGCCAACTACCGGGTTCGCCCATTCGCCGCACGATACCGACGATTTGATAAAAATGGTTGGCGGCGCACCTTTAGTGGTGAAATTATTAGAAGGGACTCAAGGTATAGGTGTGGTTTTGGCAGAAACTGCGCAAGCAGCGGAATCGGTAATTAGTGCATTTAAAGGGCTCAAGGCCAACATATTAGTGCAGCAATTCGTGAAAGAAGCGGGCGGGGCAGATATTCGCTGCTTTGTTATCGGCAATAAATGCGTGGCGGCGATGAAACGCCAGGCCAAAGAAGGTGAATTCCGTGCCAACCTTCATCGCGGCGGGCGTGCGACTTTAGTTAAGGTAACGCCAGAAATGCGGAAACTGGCGGTGCGCGCTACGAAAATATTAGGTCTAAACGTCGCGGGTGTTGATATTCTCCCATCAAAAAACGGAGCGATGATTATTGAGGTGAACTCTTCGCCGGGGTTGGAGGGGATAGAAAACGCCACCGGCAAAGACATTGCCGGAATGATAATCGACTTCATCGAAAAAAACGCCATGCCAGGAAAAACCAAATCTAGGGGAAAGGGATAGTTGGAATTGCCGATAATCCATTTGCAACAATAATTGATGAAGTGATAAAAATCTCCTAGACTTAGCCTCCACTTCGATAGAATAATGTTGGCCGAGGTGAATAAAATTAGATTAACTAAACAATCAACTAACAACCAAAGAGGATAATTTATGTCAAATACCAGCGCTCAAATTCAAGAAGCCGTGCAAGCCTTCATCGCTGAAGATGAAAAATTCACTGCAGGCAATAAATCTGCCGGTACGCGTGCTAGGAAAGCATTGATGAATTTGAAAAAACTTGCCGATGCCCGGCGTAAGGAAATCCAAGCCGCAAAAAACGAAGGGTAATATTTGCCCTTCGAAGTAATTTGATATGACCGCACAAACTGTTCGAATAGCCCTACGCGATGCCATGGCCGAGGAAATGCGGCGGGATAAAGATGTTTTTGTCATGGGCGAGGAAGTGGCAGAATATCAAGGTGCGTATAAAGTGACGGAAGGCCTGCTCCAGGAATTTGGCGCTGCCAGAGTGATTGATACTCCCATCACCGAGCATGGGTTTACGGGCTTGAGTGTCGGCGCGGCGATGGCCGGTTTAAAGCCGGTAGTCGAATTCATGACCTTCAATTTCGCCATGCAGGCGATGGATCAAATCATCAATTCCGCTGCGAAAACAAATTATATGTCCGGCGGGCAGATCCGCTGCCCGATTGTGTTCCGTGGCCCGAACGGCGCGGCAGCACGCGTGGGGGCACAGCACAGCCAAGATTATTCAAGCTGGTATGCGCATGTGCCGGGCTTGAAAGTCATCGCACCATATTCTGCGGCAGATTCCAAAGGGTTGTTAAAGGCAGCAATCCGCGATCCGAACCCGGTTATATTTTTGGAAAACGAAATATTATACGGTCAGTCATTTGAAATGCCGGATGATGAAGATTTATTGGTCGAAATTGGCAAGGCTGCAGTGCTCCGGGAAGGAACGGATGTTACTATCACCGCATTTTCATTGCCGGTGAAAGCAGCACTTGATGCCGCGGCAGAACTTGAAAAAGATGGTATCAGCGCCGAAGTTATTGATCTCCGCACACTTAGGCCTTTGGATAAGGAAACCATTTTGGAATCGGTGAAAAAAACTTCTCGGCTGGTAACGGTTGAGGAAGGCTGGCCATTTGCCGGAATTGGTGCAGAAATTTCCGCGATGGTGATGGAGGAAGCTTTCGATGCGCTTGACGCACCAGTTATTCGTGTTTCCGGCAAGGACGTCCCCCTGCCCTATGCCGCAAACCTGGAAAAACTCGCCCTACCGCAAACGGCAGATATCATAGAGGCAGTGAAACAGGTTTGTTACCGGGCCAAATAGTGTTCTACCTGATCAAATTAGCGATAAGTTCCGCTATTATTCTGTTAGTCTCCGAAATTGCCAAGCGTTTGCCAACTCTCGGTGCGCTTATTCTTTCCATTCCCCTTATTTCCATAATGGCTATGTGCTGGCTATATTTTGAAACACGGGATATTACTAAGGTTGATGCCGTAGCAAGATCAATTTATATTCCGGTATTGATCTCGCTAGTGTTTTTCCTTTCTTTCAGTATTTTAGTTAAATACAATTTTGGCTTTATTCTTGCTATGCTATCAGCAATTGTGATTATGATGGCTTGTTATAGTGTTTATTATTTTTTAGTCAGATAAATATGCTCATAGAAATCCTGACGCCAGCGCTTTCCACGCCTGAGGGCAACCTCGTTAAAACTTATAAATCTATCCTATTAGGGATTTTAGCTTTCCTCACTTTAATAGGCCCAGTAAATGCCGCTTATGCCATTGATTTGGTGCAACCTAGTGTTACAGTAACGGGCGAGGCTAAGTTAAAAATAGCTCCTGATCAGGCCGTCGTCCCGGTTACCATAGTCACCGAGGGCGAAACTCTGGCGAAAGCCAAGGAAAACGGCGATCAAAAATTAAAAAAAATAACAAAAACGGCCAAGAGTTATAATGTAAAGGATGAGGATATCAAATCCGTCAATAATTCAATCCAGACGGAATACGGCACCAGCAAAGAAACTAGCATAGAGGTTGATGTTTACACTGGCGTAGTGGATTTTACTTTTAATGTTACCGATCTTCCGCGGGATAAAACCAACGCTTTTGTGGCCGAAGCACAAAAAATTGGTTTTGAGAAAATTGTTACCAAGCATTCGGGGCTTGGCACCAGCATTTCCGCTAGCTTTAGCGTTAGCGATGAGAATGCCGAAATAATGAAAGGGAAGCTTAAAGCGAAAGAGAATGAAATTTTCAATCTAGCAACAGAAACGGGGTTAACCAGGGATAAGATTAATTCTTATGAATCTTTGCAAACCGGAAAGCGAAGCCATGTTAGCCAGCCGGCGCGACACATTACGAAATATAAAGCCACGATGGTGGTTAATGTCGCCGTTCCGGCAAAAGACATTCCAGATTTTATCAAAAAGCTGGCCGCGGAAGGCATTGATAATATTGGCAGTATAACGTTTAATTTAAGCAGCGAAAAAGAATATAAAAACCAGGTTCTTGTCACGGCGCTGAAGGATGCCGCGGAAAAAGCGCATCAGCTTGCTGATGCGACCGGCATGGCGGTGGATCGCGTAACGGCCATCACCGAAACCACTGCACAGCCCATTCAGGTACAAGATGCACTGCCCTCCGGCACGATAGAAATACAACAGACTGTTAATGCCACCTTTTCATTAAAACAAAAATAGTATTTATATGCCCATAGAAATCCTGATGCCGGCACTTTCCCCCACCATGACCGAGGGTAACCTCGCCAAATGGACAAAAAAAGAGGGCGATAAAGTAAAAGCTGGTGACGTTATCGCCGAAATCGAAACTGATAAAGCCACCATGGAGGTTGAATCCATCGATGATGGCGTGATGGGTAAGCACATGGTTCCCGCTGGTGCGCAAGGAGTGAAAGTTAATGAATTGATCGCGCTTTTACTAGCCGAAGGCGAAAATAAAAAAGCGCTGGAATCCTATAAACCAAAAGCTGGCGCGGCAGCTAATAAGAATGTGAAAGAGGAGCCAAAACAAGCCGTTCAACAAGTTGCAGCAAGTGCCGGTGCCAGTTCCTCAGCCCAAATGCAAGTAGGCACCATACAAAATTATGGATCTTCGCCTATGGCCTCGGGCAAAACCAGGGCATCGCCACTTGCCAAACGCATTGCCCAGGAAAAGGGTGTGAATCTCGCCGCCATCCAAGGTACCGGGCCGCATGGGCGGGTAGTTCGGGCTGATGTTGAAGAGTTTAAAGGAGGTAGCGCTAGAGGCCAGCTATTTAGAAATCCGGTTGAAACTTCGGCCATTCCGAATAATCAAATCCGCCGTGTTATCGCCAAAAAACTTACCGAAGCGAAACAAACCGTTCCGCATTTTTACCTCACCATAGAATGCGAGTTGGATAAATTGCTGGATATCCGCAAGGATTTGAACGAGGAAGCTGGCGAGAAGCCCGCTTATAAAATCTCAGTCAATGATATGATAATTAAGGCTTCCGCATTGGCTTTGCGGAAAGTGCCGGCAGCGAACGCGTCATGGACGGACGAGGCGATTTTGCGATATAATAATATCGATATTTCCGTAGCAGTTGCCATTGATGGTGGGTTGATAACGCCGATAATCAAAAATGCCGATCAGAAGTCAGTTATAGAAATTTCTGGCGAGATGAAAGCGTTGGCAGCGAAGGCCCGCGCTGGGAAATTGCAGCCGGAGGAATTCCAAGGCGGTGGTTTTTCGATTTCCAATTTAGGCATGTATGGAATTAAACATTTCGCAGCTATTGTGAACCCACCGCAAGGCGCGATATTGGCAGTCGGTGCTGGTGAGGAAAAAGTCATCACACGCGGCGGCCAAATCAAAACCGCTAACATCATGGAAGTCACCCTCTCGGTTGATCACCGAGTGGTAGACGGAGCAGTAGGCGCCGAATTCCTGGCAGCATTTAAAGGGTATATCGAGAAACCATCTTTATTATTAATTTGAAAACAAGGAGCAAAACATGAAGAAAACACTATTCGCCCTTACTATTGCACTCTTCACCCTTCCCGCATTCGCGCTTGAAGTTGGTCAGCCCGCGCCAGATTTTGAAGCCACAACTATCGGAGGTAAAGTTTTCAAACTTTCCGATTATAAAAATCAGATTATCGTGCTCGAATGGCAAAGCCCGGAATGCCCTTTCAGCCTTGCACATTATGAAGCAGGCAGCATGCAGCACTTACAGAAATATGCCAAAGAAAAGCATGTAGTTTGGCTAACGATCAATTCTTCCGCTCCAAGCAAGCCAGGATATGAAACCAAGCAAGAAGCCAAGGATTTTAGACGCAAGAAAAACGCTCAGGCCGCCTATACAATCCTCGATCCAAAAGGTGAGATCGGCCATAAATTCGATGCAAAAACCACCCCACATATGTTCGTAATCGATAAGGATGGGCTAATCGCTTATATGGGCGCACTTGATGATAAGCCAGGCGTTAAAGGTGCAGCAGCAATTTCTAAGGCGAATAATTATGTATATGCTGCTATAGAAGCGCTGCTGGCTGGAAATGTTCCTGCAACTCAGGTCACTGAGCCATATGGCTGCGGAATTAAATATGCTGACTAAAAATGGAAAATAATTTCGCCCAAAACAATTTTGATGTTGCAATAATCGGCGGCGGACCTGGCGGATATGTTGCCGCCATCCGCGCCGCACAATTAAAAATGAAAGTGGCGCTGGTTGAGCGTGATGCTCTGGGCGGCGTATGCCTAAATTGGGGCTGCATCCCGACGAAAGCTTTGCTGCGCTCGTCGGAAATCAACCATTTGCTGCATGATCTGGATCAATATGGATTCTCGGCCAAGGACATAAAATTCGATTTCGCGAAAGTAATAAAACGTTCACGCGATGTTTCCGCAAAACTTTCCGGCGGCATCGGAATGCTGATGAAGAAAAATAAAATCACAGTTTTCGAAGGTGCTGCAAAACTTGCGGGAAAGGGTAAAATTTCCGTTACCGGAAAAGATAATAAAAACTCCGTGGTTTTGGCAAAGCATATAATTATCGCAACCGGTGCACGGCCGCGCGTACTTCCCGGCCTTGAGCCGGATGGCGAATTGGTCTGGACTTCCAAAGAAGCGATGATTCCTAAATCACTGCCAAAATCCATTCTGGTCGTCGGTTCCGGAGCGATAGGACTGGAGTTTGCGAGCTTTTATTTAAATATGGGTTCGGAAGTGACGGTTGTTGAAGTGCTGGATAGAATATTACCCGCCGAAGATGAGGAAATTTCAAAATTCGCGGAAAAAGCGCTCACGAAACAGGGGATGAAAATCCTAACCAATGCCACAGTAAAATCCTTGAAGAAAGGCAAAAACGATGTAACCGCAACAATAGAATCCGCCGGGAAATCCCAAGAAATAAAGGCCGAAAGGGTGATAATGGCAGTTGGCATCGTCGGCAATGTCGAGAATCTTGGGTTAGAAGGAACTAAAGTAAAAATCGAGAAAGGCCAAGTCGTTACCGATCAATGGATGCAGACAGCAGAACCCGGAGTTTACGCAATCGGCGATGTAGCCGGTGCTCCGTGGCTTGCACATAAAGCGAGCCATGAGGGAATAATTTGCGTCGAGAAAATCGCGGGGTTGAAAGATGTTCACCCAATCAAAAAAGAAAATATTCCCGGCTGCACTTATTGCCGCCCGCAAATCGCCAGCGTCGGTCTCACGGAAAAGAAAGCGAAAGAAAAAGGCTATTCCTTGAAAGTCGGGCGGTTCCCATTCATCGGCAATGGAAAAGCAATCGCGCTTGGCGAACCAGAAGGTTTGGTGAAAACCATATTCGATGCCAAAACTGGCGAATTACTCGGCGCCCATATGATTGGCGCGGAAGTGACGGAATTGATTCAAGGATTTGTCGTCGGCAAGACCATGGAAGCCACCGAGCTTGATTTCATGCACACCATTTTCCCGCACCCGACGTTATCGGAAATGATGCATGAATCGGTGCTAGATGCTTATGGGAAAGTGGTGCATATTTAGCGGAAATTTCCTTCTTCCCCTGGCGGGCCTGGTTCGAATTGGCCGGAAGTACCTCTGGATGCCATATATTCACGCCATTGTTTTTTATCTACATGCGTTTCCCCAGGAAAATCCCTCTCTCCGGTAAGTGCATATCTAGGAGGCGGGAACAGCCCAATGAGCGGCGCAAGTTTATCACGCGTTTTCGCCAGTAGAGCTTCAGCTTTTGGTGCCCTAGCGGCATCGAACGACAAACCTCTTTTCTTAAGTTTTGCTAAGCCATATAGGGCGCTTGCCACTGCATCCGCTACTTCCACCATATCGTGCGGTTTCATATTAAGGCTAGTAGCCGCAACCGTTCCCATGCGGAGCCCTGATGGAGCGTCGCGCCCTGGCCGATCTTCCGGTACGTAAAGAGCTGTGGTAAGAATTCCGGCCGCTTCCAGAAACTCACATGCCTCTTTGCCTTTTATGCCTAAGGAGCGCAGGTCAATCAACACCATGTGGCTATCCGTACCTTTGCTAACCAGATTAAGACCACGTTCATTCATACGGGCGGCTAAGGCTTTAGCATTCTCCACTACCCTTGCAGCGTGTTGTTTAAAATCAGGCTCAAGCCACTGCTCCATTACCGCAGCATTTGCTACCATGGCGGCAATGTTAGGCTGCCCTTGCGAAGCAGGGAAAACTTTACTATTAAAAAGATCACTAAGTTGCGGCTCCTGCCATAATATGAAAGAAGAGCCAATTGCGCCGCCAAGCGATTTAGCCGCTGAGAACGTAACTATATCGATGTCATATGCTATGGGGTTTGGATAGGCCCCGCCAGCGACCAAGCCTGCGGTGTGAGAAATATCCGCCCATAAATATATGCTCCGTTTTCCTGGTCTTTGTTCTTCTTCATTGTTACGCTTGCTCTCGATCTTGTCTATTAACCTACGATATTTCGCGTAATTAGGGGCCCTAGAATCATTCGAGCCTCCGGAAGTGATGACTAAGCTTATGGGATAAGTCTTTAATAGATGTTCCAATTCTTCGAAACTTCCATAGGTATGGATTTTTCTATTATGCGCAGTCATATGACCTTCGCCGCCATGGGTGAAGTGGCCACCTTGATTATAAGCTCGCACTGCCGCATGCCGAAATGATGGGCTGGAATAAGTAGTTTCGGTTGGTAATAATGCATCCCAAACTGCCCGGTTGGCGACTGAGGCAGAGAAACTCATTACGTTGGCGAATTGCACGAAGGACTCTTCTGTGGAAAAAGCTTTTTTGGCGCTCTCTACTGCTAGTTTATGTAATTTATCTAACGCTTTACCGCCCGCATAAGGATTACTATCCCCGGGTATACCGCTTGGGTAGCCTTCATATGGGGTGCGGGATAGAGAGCTTGCTAGAACTTGCGCTACGAATGGGTCTAAGTAGCTTGCAGCCGCATTAAAATCTATAGTCCGATAATTAACTGTTGTATCATGCTCACGCAATAACGCGGCTATCTCTGGGTGTGCGTCAGAAAAGGACATAAAAACTCCGTACTTGTTTGCATAATGAAATATGAAGTATAAACGCTAATAGTTAATAAATCGTTAATGCACGGCACCTTACGCCAAAAAACAAGTTCAGAAACAGAATTAGCTTCATATTACAGCATATTAAGGTTGAAAATTATGGATGCCACCGAAATCGATTTCATGCACACCATTTTCCCCCATCCGACGCTTTCCGAAATGATGCACGAATCGGTACTAGATGCTTATGGCAAAGTGGTGCATATTGAGAGAGATTTATGAAAAAAATCGCAATTCTTTCTGTTCTATTTCTTTCCAGCTGCGTGGCCTATCCAGGGCCGGGATATGCGCCTGCACCTCCTGGATATGCCAGCGTCGATTACACTGCGTCTCCACTTTACGGCTGGTATGGCAGGCGTTATATCTCAGCGCCCGGGCGTTGGCATAATTACGAAAGTCCGCATATGCGTGGCGACCATGGAGAAGCGCCTGCTCATAACGCTCACGCTCATTCTGAGGCTGCTCATAGAGCGCCTACACACAGCAGTCCGGAACCTGCCAGATAACAGGTAATCTTGCATCCCCTCCCCAGTTCATCTAAAAATCAACCATGACTGGGCAGGATAAAAAGCGGCGACATCATCGGCAAGTTCTTATCAAAAGGATTTTCAAATGCTTCTATATGGGGTTGGTAAATACCATTCACCATGACGGAGTCGAACATTCTGGATATCTTGCGTTTCTTTCGCTGCTGGCTTTTTTCCCGTTCCTGGTGTTTTTCGTTGCGGTAGCCGGGTTCCTCGGTAACTTGGAAATCGGTGCCCAGTTTGTCCATATAATGCTGCAAAATCTACCTCATGATTTAACAAAAGCACTAAAACCCCGTATCATCGAAATCATATCCGGCCCGCCGCAAGGCCTTTTGACTATAGCTATTATTGGCACAATATGGACGGCATCATCGGCAGTTGAGGGCCTGCGCACAACTTTAAACCGCGCTTACCGCGTCTCTACTCCGCCTGCCTATATCTGGCGGCGGCTACTCAGTGTTTTGCAATTTATAATAGTCACGATATTCGCACTACTTGCCATGTTGCTCCTAATAATTGGGCCGATTATGGTTGATCACATCCGGGTGCATTTTGGGTTCCTAGGGATAATTGCGCCATTCTGGGTTTATATCCGTTATGCCTTCAGTATAATAGTGCTGTTCTTCGCAGTAGCAGCTGCTTATTATGCATTACCGAACGTTCGCCAGCGCGTGATTTGGGTTATTCCCGGGGCGCTGATCGCAGTAGTATTGTGGCTGATCGCCGCTGGATTGCTTACACTTTACCTAAATGATTTTAGCCAGGTGAGCCTGGTTTACGGCAGTCTAGGCGGAATCATCGCAACTCTATTGTTTTTTTATATCAGCGCATTAATTCTCATCTACGGCGCTGAAGTGAATTATCTGATCGAAAAATCACTTGGTACAAAATTCGTTGTAAAGGATGAAAGAGTGAAAAAACTTAGCCCTGTGCACGAGCCAACAGATGAGTGAATACTTAAAAATAATATTATACTGCGGCGCACTTTACCTGGCCGTGGTAGCACTGATGCATATTTTCCAGCGGCGGCTGATGTATATGCCTTCGCAGGGCCTGGCGCATCCGAAAGAATATGGGCTTTCCCTGCAGGAAATTTATTTCTCTACACGCGACAACATCAAAATTGCCGCCTGGTTCTACCCAGCGAAAGATGCGAAAGAAACTATCGTTTATTTCCATGGTAACTTGGGAAATCTTGGTACTTTTTCCCGCCATGAAAAATTCCGTGCCTTTATGGATAAAGGATTTGGGGTATTGGCGATAAGCTATCGCGGCTACGGCAAAAGCGAAGGTTCCCCACATGAATCTGGATTGTATCATGATGCCCGTGCTGCACTAGATTGGTTAATTGCTAAAGGAGTGCCGCAGGAAAAAATTGTCCTGTTCGGCGAATCGCTCGGCACCGGCGTCGCGGTTCAGATGGCAACCGAATATAAACACATCCGCGCGTTGGTGCTGGAAGCACCGTATACTTCGGTGCTGGCACGCGCTGCTGAACTTCATCGGTGGGTGCCAGTGAAATACTTACTCAAAGATAAGTTCGATTCCATCGGAAAAATCACAAATGTAAAAGCCCCACTGCTAATATTACACGGAGAGTTGGACGCAACTATTCCTATTGCTCACGGCCGAAAATTATTGGCAGCAGCGAATGAGCCAAAGAAAGGAGTTTTTTACCCACATGTGCATCATATCGATTTCGCCCCAGAGGATTTGGCCAGAGAGGTAGAGAGTTTTCTGCGGGAGACGCTTTAACCTAAAGCTCAATACTATTTTTTAGCCGCATCACCTTCTGCTGCATATAACTGATCTTGGCTTTTTCATGCGGGATCGGGTCGCCGCATTTGAGTATCACTTTCCGCCTGAACGAGCGCGGAATGAATTTCCATTTCGATCGGCGGTATTTGCGGCTGAATATGCTTCCCCACAACCCCTTTATTGCTATCGGATAAACTGGAACCGGCGCCCGCTTAGCCATCCATTCAGCGCCGAACCGGAACCGGCTCATATTCCCGGTATAGGTCAATTGCCCTTCGGGGAAAATGAAAACCAATTCGCCATTTTTCAAGGCCACCTCCGCCGCATCCAGCGCAGCTGCAATCGAATCGCGCTTCGCTTCGATAGGGATGGCGTTATAGAGCTTCATAAAATGATGAACGCCTGGCCATTTGTAAATATAGCTATCGATAACATAGCGCACCGGACGCTTAACCGCAGCATCGATCAAGAGCCCATCCATGTAAGTTACATGGTTGGAAATAAGCAGCGCACCACCACTTGCCGGAATTTTTTCGAACCCCTCAAATCGCACTTGATAAAGTGTGAGCACCAGTAGCTTTGCACCATTTCGATATATTCTCTCACGTAATTTATTGAATTTCTGGGTTAATAATTTTACATCCATTTTATTTTTCCACATCACTTGTAGGAATTTTCGCATTCTCCCAGATCATATTAAATTGTTTTCGGTAGCTTGCAGCAATAGCTTTGTTCTCAATCAATACTATCCTTGGTGTCGGTTCGGTGATGAAGATGGCATATTTGTCAGCATATATATAATAGGGTATCGGGCTGAAGAGGCTTTCTGGCACCCAGCGATATTCCTGGGGACCTACAAAATAAGCATCGCCCTCCAAGGAAAGAATTTTCGTGGTAATGTTGTGCTTATGAAATTTCTCGAGCACTTCTCGAAATCTTTCCTTGCCGGCCACAAAATCAAACGTGCGCTCGTTTATTCCGCCAATTAACCGCTCACCTCCGTGCTTCAAAGTGGTCAGCTGATCATTCCATAACCGAAATATCGCATCGTTCCCCTCGAATATCTCTACTCTTAAGGTCTGTCCGCGCAGGCGCACTCCTGGCCCTGCGATAAATTCCACCCCGGCATCTTCTAATGCGTTGGTTATAGAGTTCAGTGTTTCCACTCTAGGCACTGCCGTGCCCCTTTCCATATTGGCAATAGCTGGTTTTGAAATACCAGCAGCGTTGGCCAGGTCTTCCTGATTCCAGTTTAAAAGTGATCTGGCGGCCTTTATTTGCTCAACTGTAATCATTTATAGTGCACCTTTTTTAGTATATTACCCATATAAAGCTTAATAATCCTCTTATAAATCAGTAGTCTGTCTAATATATTACAGATATATTAAATCTATATAAAGATATATTATTAGTATTGACCATACTATATAATAATAGTATATTTAACTATATTAATAACACATAACAACAAACCAACGGAGGAAAAAATGTTTACCACCAATAAAAACTGGGTTAAAGCAATTTCCGAAAAAGATGTGAATGTAAATGATCGTGTAGCCGAAATCAGACGGCGCTTGATTAACAAAAGAAACGAAGTAACTAGCAAACTTACATCAGCTTTAGCGGTCGAATCAGCGGCTTAGGTAGCTTAAACTTTTATATGAGTGAGATAACCATCTCACCACAGCTTTAGACGCCTGAACTAATACATTTTAGCGTTTGGATTGACCGGAAAATACTATATAATTGGGGCTCAATCTTTTTAATCAGTCTTGCGAGGTCAGGCATGAGCTATGTAATCGACAAACACGAATTTCATGCCCATGAGGATGTAGTTGAGCAATGGGACAAATGGGGGCCGGGTATTCCTGTAAAACTCTTGGCGATGCTTTCCCACATAATGTACGATGACAGCTTTGCCCCAGACCGCCCTCAGGGGAAAGATGGGAAGCAGACTGAAAAATTTCCGCCTCATGAAACGAGATTGTTAACCACAGCCGGTGCAGATTTTCCGATAAAGGAAGATGGCCCAAGCTATGAATTGGTAAGAGCTGCCGTGGCGGTGACTCAGGAAACTAATCGAGTGATCGCAGAATATATGCGGGGAGAACCGGGATATATTGGTTATTCCGAAGAGGAATGGATTACGCTCAAGTTGGGGTTTGAAGGAAAACCATTTGATATTAAGGCTGCCGGGAGATTTTTCAAAGAAGCTGAGATAGTTTTAGCTTCAGATGCAGCCGTTTCTCCCACTGCTACATCGGTAACATTTGGAAAAATTATAGAACTTCCATTTAAATTAGAGAAAAAAGATATACCTTCGCGCAAAGGAAAATTGCAGTTCAAAACCTGCGAAGTTCATTTGGGAATAGTCGATGCCGATCCCAAACTTGTGGATGTTTTGCTGCATATGGGATTTGAATATGCCGTTATGCCGGAAAAAGATGGGACGCGCGCGCATTTTTTTACCGCCCAATCTCGTGATAAAGACGTAATGTATGCAGCCGCGAACGGCCTACATTATTTGCTGGAAGAGTTGGGAGGGTTCAAACATGCTGTGCTTCAGTCAGAAATTATTACCGCCCATCAGCACCATGGCGATGTGAAAGCAGATAAGGATATCGCTCAGCATGTATATAGGATTGCCACAAGAAAAGGGTTTAAGGACAACCTTGCCTGTGGCAGCAGTGATGAAGGTTATACCATAGGCGAACATAGAGCAGCAGACATCAAGAAATGGGAATTGCCAAAAAAATTGCGGCAGGCGCGCACTGAAGAAAGAAGAAATCCAACGACCAGTTTTCAAGATTTGCTAGTGGGCAAAAATTGGGCGGATAGTTCCTCAATCGGCAAGGGTGATCGAGGCAGCGGAATGAAGTAACTTCGCCAATAAAATTCGCCGATAAAAACCACGTGACAATAATCCGATGATTGTTCATAATGCGAAGCATGGATTTTTCCAAGCTACCGTTGTTTTCTCTCATCCAGCAGAAGATGGCGTATATCGATGAGCGCCATGCCGTTATTGCTGAAAACATCGCCAATTCCAATACCCCAAAATATAAAGCGAAAGATTTGAAATCCGTCGATTTTAGTAAAATGGTGAAAGAAGGTGGTGGGCGGTTACAAATGACAGCAACCAATCCGCGCCACATTCAGTCCGCTGGAGCCGGAAGCGAATTCGCCACAGAAACCTTAAAAAGCTGGGATACCAAACCAAATGGTAACAGCGTAGATATTACGGACGAGTCGCAGAAAATGCAGGCCAATTTGGGGGATTATCAATCCGTAACTAGCACTTACGCCAAAACGGCCGATCTCATCCGAACCGTGGTTTCAGATAAATGAATAAGGATCTTAACAATGTCATGGCTATTGCCGGATCCGGTATGAAAGCCGAAAGCGCACGTATGCGCGTTGTTGCTGAAAACATTGCCAATGCTGATTCGGTGGCGCAGGTACCCGGCGGTAATCCTTATCGGCGCAAAACCCTGACCTTCAAGAACGAGCTTGATAAAAAACTTGGGGTTAATTTGGTGAAGGTCAGTAAATATGGAACCGATACCAGTGATTACCAATATAAATACGAGCCGGGTAATCCACTAGCTGACATTAACGGATACGTTGCCTACCCGAATGTCAACGTCGTGATAGAACGAGCCGACATGAGCGAGGCGCAGGAATCATACGAGGCAAATCTGGGCGTTATCGATACCACTAGAACCATGTTGAACAAAACCATATCTCTCATAAAATAATGGGTAAATAATGACCGATATAAAAGCAGCGGCGGCGGCTTATAACACTGCAGCCAACATCACCAGCCCGGATGATACGAATTCTATGAACAGCGGTGCATCAACAGATATTGGTCCGGATTTTGGGGAAATGGTCGGGAAGGCTTTAGGCGATGTAGCCGATTCTATGGGTAAAGCAGAAGCCCATTCGTTGGGTTCGCTTTCCGGCAAATCAACACTGGACGATGTTGCCCTATCACTCACCGGTGCAGAACTCAGCATCAAAGCTCTACTCGGTATACGCGATCGGGTGATTTCAGCGTATCAAGATATTATTAAAATGCCGATATGAAAACTTTTTTAATGCGCCCTGCTCGTTTTTCTAAACTCGCAATGGCGCGACGCTTCAGCTGGCTCAATTCGCTGGCTCATACATTCTGTACTCGCATACACGCATAGCCCATGGAAACCAACGAGGTTCTAGAAATCGCACGCGAGTCCATCTGGGTACTCTTGAAAATCGCAGGCCCGGTTATGCTTACCTCGCTCGTCGTCGGCTTGTTGATTTCGCTGTTCCAGGCATTGACGCAAATTCAGGAAGTCACCCTAACTTTCGTGCCAAAACTCATCGCTATATTCGCAGTAATGCTGATTTTCCTGCCATTCATGATCGAGACGTTGAAAGTTTTCACTGAGCATTTGGCAGAACGGATAATCTCCGGCCCTTCATGATGGATGGCCTTTTATTCTAGGGCGTTTTGCTTTTAATCATATACAAGGAAGGCAAGGCAAAACGCACGGAATGTACTTTAAAGGTACATGAGTACGTTTTGACCGAAGCCTGACACAGTAGATGATTAAAATGAAAATGCTCTAGCTATGGATCTGCAACACATAACTCTCCTCTGGGTATTTTCTTTCGGGCTGATATTCTGTCGTATCGGCTCGGCGGTAATGCTGTTTCCCGGCATCGGTGAATCCTATGTGCCGATAAATCTGCGGCTGATTTTCGCCCTAGCGGTTTCCTTCCTGCTGTTGCCGATATTGCTACCGCTGCTACCGAAAATCCCCACCTCACCAGTTATGCTTTTCGTACTCGCCGGGGCAGAAATTATGACCGGAATTTTCATCGGCATGGTACTGCGTATGTTGCTAAGCCTCATCCATGTGGCGGGAATGATAATCGCCTTTCAGTCTAGCTTAGCCTCAGCAATGTTGTTCGATCCCACTCAAGGCAGCCAAGGCTCGGTTGTGGGAGTTCTTCTGACTCAGCTCGCGGTAACTTTGCTTTTCACTTCTGATCTGCATCACCCGATGTTGCTTGCCATAGCCAACAGTTACCATTTATTTCCCGCCGGGGTTTTCCCAAATGTTTCCGACTTTTCGGAATTTTCGGTACGGCTGGTTTCACATGGATTCCTAACCGCATTCAAAATCGCAGCTCCCGTACTAGTAGTGACGACCATGCTTTACCTGGTCGCCGGCATTATGTCTCGGTTAATGCCTAACATGCAGGTATTTTTCGTTATAGCGCCAGCACAGATATATATCGCTTTCCTGGTGTTTATGGTAACGCTCTCGGCCGGGATGCTCTGGTATTTGGAATATTACCGCGACGCACTGAGTTTTCTCGATTCAGGAGGATAAAAAATGCCTGAGAGCAAAATAAAAGAGGCCGCGCGGCAGATGCGCCGCTTATTCACCGACCATCCAAAAGAAGCTGGGGAAACTTATTTTCAGCATTTTATTTTTACGATTTTTACAGCATTTCGTGTAGTGCTTTGCGGAGTTATTATTTTTATACATGGAATATTCCCATTTATTTTCACCAAAACAACAAGCAGCCAGATCGAGAAAATCTATCTCCTATTCAAAAAAAGAATTCCAAAATCCCGGCGGGATGAGTTGGATTGGGATATATAATCCTTATTTATCAATAGAATATAACTTCTCCCGGCATTAACGTTTTATTAACCATTTTCGGTTAAACTAACGTTTCGAGATTGTTTTAGAGACATTTTTTATATGCCAGACATACATCCCCTTGCCGTAGAATTCCAGAAGAAGGCCGGATTAGCCGTAAGAAATTGCTTGGCCATACCCGATGACGAGCGCTATGAGGTTGGCGCACTTGCACAAATGTTGGCGGATTTGATGCTGCAAGAGGGACGCCCAGTTCAATCAAGGGTAAGACCTACTACGGTTCCTACAGACTGGGATTTACCATTATTCACACCTGGTGGGATGCCCACTCCAGAATTGGTAGAAGCTTTAAAAGCTAGTTATGATCTCGATCCCAAAGATAAACCTTATAAAGGTCACGTGCTGGCGGATGGAGGAGATGAAGGGCCTATAGGCAAGATATTTAGATGGAAATCCACATGTTTGCCGCATAATCATGGCGTGAATTTAGAGGGCATGGATCTTGATAATATTGACTTTGCGAAGCTCGATATTAATCATCTTCTGAGAACCCAGTTCGCGAAGGATTCCCGAGCTGCCATGCTGGTCCTGGACGGCCATTTAGAAACCACTATATATTCTTTCAATCCTGATGGCACCCCTAAACCCGGGGAGCCGGTCTCATATGGGCCGGGTAGTTTTATATTCTTCCCACGCCACGGGCTTCACGATCTAGGTCCTGACAGGGCGAAAAATCTCCCGGGCCAAGATACACTTACTTTCCACTTCTATAGTCCCCGATTTAAAGAGATGTGGGCTTTGGTACGCTCCTTAGAAGACCAAAGCCGGTGCAGTGTTTGCCGGATGTGTGAGAATGTACCGGCATATCTCCCGGAGCCAGACTCAATGGAAAGCAGAAGAACAACTCTGGCGCAGATTCCCAGTGACGAACAGGCACAAAAGCGTGCCGATATAACAAGAATGTTAGTTATGCTGCTCGCCGTAAGAGCTACCGAGAGACAGGGTCCTGTTCGGGAATTCAAGGAAAGTTTGGCTTCGTTATCAGGCAATGTGGCCCGGGTCGGCGATGTTCTTTTTCGGCAGAGACCAATATAAATTAAGGCAAATTCATGACAGGCAAAATTCCAAGCATTGCAGTAATAGGCCGCGGGTTTGCCGGAATAAAAATGATTTGGGAGCTAATTGACAAAGCTGAGCCAGGAAAATCCTTTGAAATATTGAGTTATGACTCCAAGCCTTTGGAAGAAATTGGCTCTCCCGCCTATGTGAATGAGCATCCGGATGGTCCGGAAATTCTTAAAGAACTGACCCTAAACGTACCCGCCGATAAGATGGGTGCTCATGCAAGCGATAAGGGAATGGGTTTCTTGAATTTCCTTAAGAAACATGAGGGAGATTTAAGAAAAAAATATCCTCAGTTTGCAGAATTCAAATTTGAGGCTGGTCAATATGTGCCGCGTGCACTGTATAAAGAATATCTATATAATACAGAATGTCTTGATGCTTTGTGGCAAGAGGCAGAAGAAAAAGCCAAGGTTAAAGGGATAACCCTAACTCCTTTGGTCGAAGAAGTGCAGGGAATAAAAGAAACTATAGTCAACGGTAACGCCCGGTTGAGGGTAATGTCGGGAGACCTGGCAACCGGCAACCAGCATGCTCGCGAATGCAATCGCACCGTTCTCGCCATAGGTAACGCCCCGCCACCTAGGATTCCGGCCAATGACCTTGGTGATAAAGATGAAAGAGTGGCGCAAGACCCCCTCTCCTCACGTAACCCGCTTAATACAGAAACGCTGCGCAGGATATTAAAAAAGGATGCGGATGGAAAGTATGAGAAGGTAACCATCGTTCTTCGCGGGTTTGGGCTTACCGGAGTCGATCAGGCGTTAGTTGCAACCAAGCTCATGGAAAAGATAGGTATAGATTACGAAATTATCGCAATGCGGCGGCGCGATGACAGAATTCTGGCACATCCAGAAAAATCGAAAACCTATCCGGCAAATGCTTTTATGTCTGACCTTAAAAAAAATCCTGCATTGTTTGATAAAGAGGGCAGAATAACGGCAGATACCCTTATTGCAGCTTTCAGAAGGGAAATAGCCAAGGTAAAAGACCTCGCCACTAACAATGGAGACCACACTCCTCAGGATGTCGCCGATACTTTCCGCACCGAAGTACCAAAATTCTGGCGCACTGTAGATTTAGAAGAACGCAATAAATTCCTGAGAGAATATCTATCGGAATATCGGTATTACCGAAACCGGGTTACACCCGAGGCCAACGCCAAACTTGGTTTTCTGGAGCAAAACGGCAAGCTTAAATATGTAACTGGCACTCTCGAAGGAGTAGAAAGCCGTGGAATGAATAATCCGTTAACGCTGCGTTATACCCCGAAAGGAAGCGATGAAGTAGCGGAAATTACTTCTAACAACCTTCTAGTGTTAAACTGCTCCGGCCAAAATCCTTCATTGAAAGACAGGAGAAGGGGACTTGCCGGACAATTGGTTGATGCTGGCTTGGCGGTTGAAGCCGGATATGGAGGGTTCCTAACCGATCAGAACGGTAATGCCATAAATATAACAGGTAATGATTCCAGGGTTACCGTGATCGGCAATAACCTGCATTCAACTTTAGAGGAAATTGGTGTACGGGAATTACGGGCAGCAGTTGAAGAACGGGCTGATTATGCTATTAAGGCAGTGAATGCCGATCGCGACTTAGAAAATGCGCAGTATGTTTCTAGGAGAGGTGAGTTGCTTCACAAAGGTGGCCGCATAATGCCTGATGGTTCGGTTAAAGTAGGCGGAAGGCTGGATGGTGGAATCGGATTCTAAACTGAAACCTCAATCCTCCGCAGTTGGATTCTCCAGGCTCAAAACTTCCGAATTATCGTCATAGGAGAAAATCTCCGCATAGCGGCCCCAGCTGGTGATTGCAGTCATAACCTCACGCGCTTCTGCTTCATTCATAAAATCTTCGAGCTTAGTTAAAAACCGCATCCGATTGGCGCGGTTGCCTGGGCGTTCGTTGAGTACGCGTTTGATGTAGGTTGCAAGCGGGATGTGCTTAAGCAGCTGCTCGGCAAAAATACTTTTACGCTTTTGCGTATCGGCTGCAACGAATTTTTTCCCTGCCTCGGTCAGCGTTATATCGCCTTTATCTACTTCGGCAAACCTTAGAATCCTTAGTGCTTCGATGATCTGGAACAATTCCTCGGTAGACATCTGCAATGCATTATCAAGTGCTGGCAGATCCGCATGGCCATTATAGGGCGGAGCAGCAATCTCCTCCATTAATCCAGCCAATTGGTTTGGGCTGGTGCGCGGCAGCCTTTCACCAAGCGTAATATCCGTCACCCGCGTTCCGGCAATAACTTCTTTTGCTTTTACCTTTGCCGTCATCAACGAATAAATCTCTTCGACTAGATTCACGAATTCCGGAGCCAAACGATCACGCGGATATGGTAGATTAACACGGATTTCCGAGGAAATATGGCCGGGATTTGAGGAAAATATCAATATTCGATCAGCCATCACCACCGCTTCTTCGATATTGTGCGTAACCATCAGTACTGAGCGGATGGGGATTTTGCGCTCTAGCCATAAATCGAGGAAATCGGTTTTGAGCGTCTCGGCAGTGAGGACGTCTAGGGCAGAAAACGGTTCATCCATCAGCAATATTTCCGGGTTCACCACTATGGCACGCGCAAATCCGACACGCTGCTTCATTCCACCAGAAAGCTCGCGCGGATAGGCCGATTCATAACCGTCTAACCCGATCAAATCGATGGCTTCAAGCGCCCGTCTGCGTACTTCTTTTTCGGGTAACCCTTGCGCCTCTAAGCCCAGCTCCACATTTTCGAGAACCGTGAGCCATGGGAAAAGCGCGAAAGTCTGGAATACCATAGAAATCCCGCGTGTTAGGCTCGTCACCTTATCACCCTCGAACACTACTTCACCGCTTGAAGGCTCAATTAAGCCCGCTATGATACGCAGCAGCGTTGATTTCCCTGACCCGGATTTGCCCAGAAGTGCTACAATTTCCTTATCGTGCAATTCAAGATTCACCCCTTCCAGCACCAGCAATTTCTTACCATCATTCTTGGTAAACGCCTGACGGACATCTTTTATCTGAAGAAGGTTTTGCGTAATGGCTGCAGTCATATTGCGATTCTAATCCAACCTAAACTTCTTCGCAGCATTTTCGTATAACCGGTTCCAGACAAGCCGGTTTAGGCACACGACGAACAGCGACATTATGATTATACCCAAAATTATTCGGTGGAAATCCCCCTTTTCCGTCATTTCTGCTATGTAAGAGCCAATGCCGAAGGCTTCCAGCTTCGTATCGCCCCAGCTTACGAGTTCAGCGACAATGCTGGCGTTCCATGCGCCGCCTGATGCCGTTATCGCACCAGTTAGGAAGTAAGGGAAAATGCCAGGCAGCATTACTTTCTGCCACCAGGCCCAGCCTTTTATCTGGAAATTATGCGCAGCCTCTTTCAGGTCGTTTGGAAATGCTGATGCCCCGGCAATTACATTGAACAATATATACCACTGCGCCCCAAAAAGTATCAGTGGCGAGAGCCAGATGTTCGGGCTCAAATGATGCCTGGCAATAACCATCACCGCAACTGGGAAAATTAGGTTGGCCGGAAATGCTGCCAGGAATTGAGCAAGCGGCTGGATTTTCTCAGCAAGCCTGGGCCGGAGGCCCACATAAACCCCGAACGGTACCCATATTAGGGAAGCAATAATCATTAAAATTATCACGCGCGCAAACGTGGCTAGTGCCATGGTAAGAACCCGCCCCACCTCCGCAAAAGTAATATCCAACTCCAGATATTGATAAGTGTAAGTGATGCCGACAACGCCACCGATCAGTAGCAAAGCATACCATGCCCAGTCGATATAGCGCTCCGGCGGACGAAAATTATATAGGCCTTTGAGCGGAGAAATCCGGCGCCCGGGAATGTGAAATCGCATCATCAACTCGATCGCTTTTTCTACCAGAGGCCATATTCTGCTCATGATCCGGCTTTTCTGGAATATGCTGAGCACCCAGGATTCCGGGGTCATTTGGCTAGCTGTCATTTCATAGCGGAATTTATCTGACCAAGCGACCAGTGGCCGGAAAAGTAACTGATCGTAGAGCAATATCACCAGCGTCATCGCCGCTATGGCATAGAAAATCGCATTTACATCTTTCTGCTCAATGGCGAGTGCAATATAAGATCCGACCCCCGGCAATGTGATTTTGTTATTCCCTACCGTTATCGCCTCACTCGCCACCACGAAAAACCAACCACCTGACATTGACATCATCGTGTTCCATACTAATCCCGGCATGGCGAACGGCACTTCCATCCGCCAGAATTTCTGCCAGGGCGAGAGATGAAAAACGAATGCGGCCTCACTCATATCACGTGGAACATTCATAAGTCCCTGATACAAACTGAAAGTCATATTCCAGGCCTGGCTGGTAAAAATGGCGAATATCGCCGCCAATTCTGGCCCGAGGTTGCTATGCGGGAACATGGCGATGAAGGCGGTAACGGTGAAAGATATGTAACCCAACACCGGCACCGATTGCAAAATATCCAGCAGTGGTACTAATACCTGTCCAGCACGGCGGCTTTTTGCCGCGACCGTCGCGTAACCTAGTGAGAAAAGCAATGAAAACCCAACCGCCACCAACATCCGAACTGTTGTCCTGAGCGCGTAAAACGGTAAGTGCTGAGGTTCAAGCGATATATCCTGCTGGCCGCCAATATTGAGCGGCCGCACTAATTGTTCCGTACCCCAGGCAACGAATAATAACATCAGCACCAAAAGTGAAAAGGCTAGCGCTTCCCACACGAATCTTTTCCTGTGAGTGTGACCGCGAATAGGCTGGGCGGCAGCGAAAGTTATGTTTTTCAATGCAGACATTCCGGTTTCCCTTTGCTATTGCCGGAAGAGGAATTAACTATAGGCTTCATGCATAGAATTTTCTCAACTGTCAATGCCGCATGGTTTAGCGAACCAAAAAATCTGATAATATATCTGGCGGGAATCAATCTAGTTACATTCTTGGCCTTTATCTCCGATAAGCGGCAAGCACGTAAAAAAGGTTTCCGCGTTCCAGAGAAAATATTATTGTTATTGGTACTTTTCGGAGGGACGCTAGCAGCTTGGGCAACACAGAAAATTTTCCGGCATAAACTGAATAAACGCTCCTTCCGCGTCCGGTTTTGGATTATTGCAGCGGTGCAAGCAGCCGGAGCTATTTATTATTTTGCGGGGTATTAGCGAGATCAGCAGGATGGGTTAGGTTATACCAAAATCCGTGCCTTGTGGGGTATTACGACCACGATCTCGCAAAGCCTTTTGATGCGAAAAACTATCTGCCCTTGTCACTATTTGTGATAAATCATCATCCTTAAGCACACTTGGCAGCTTGGTTAAGCCTGTAGCAGTATCAACAACTAGTACTATTCTTGAATCTTCAACTGTCACCATGTTCCGTGGTTCTTGTATGAGCGCTCCTATCTCTTTTTTCTTGGGAGTATTACGTATCTCCTCGGACTTTTTCACGGCATCTTTAAAATCATTCTCCACTTCTCGCGCGGCTCTATCTGGACTTATATTAACCTTTACACCTGTCTTCTCTTCCTTCACCATAACGCTAAGTCCTTTTTTGCTGCGTCCCTCTGCAAATTTGTTGATTCCATCCCTCTCTTCAGCTGATACACCCTGCCAATCGGCGATATTTTTTACCTTTATTATAAATTCAGGTCCGTCTTTTCCAGCTGATATTGCGCCATTACGTATCTCCTGCGACTTTTTCACAGCAGCTGCTAGATCATCCTGCACCTCTTGCTGGGTTCTACCTACACTTATATTAACCCGCACCCCTGTTTCATCTTCAACTGTAACGTTAAGCCCGTCGGGGAATGCAACTGTGCCAATACCTCTACGCCCTGGCGCCATTTTTTCGATTGTGGCCTTATCTAATTTCATCTGAGGTGGGAATTTGGCGACAAGACCTCTGGTTCCAAGCAATTCTCGCGGCATTCCCCCCTCACGCGGGCCGATATCTGTGATACCGAGATAATTCTCTAACTTATCCACCTTTATCCTCACTTCAGACCCTCTCTCTCCAATATCCACTAAGCAAGGGCCATATCCTTTTATATTGGCAGTGAGCTTGCCATCTACATCTGTGATTATCGCTGGAGCACCAATATTATTGTTTCCATATGCAGTCATCTCATTGTCTCCCCGGAACATATGCACTGCTGAGAGACTAATATCTAGCACCGGCTCTTTGATGTTGGACATTTCGTTAGCCTGGATTAAGCCGCTCCTTTCAAAAACCGGAACTTTTCTTCCTTCAATCTCAACTAACTTAACGACAGTTGTAATTTCGATTTTCGTATTTGGTTGATACCGCAGCAGCTCCTCGTAACTCTTCTCATTAACGCCTACTGTTTTTATTACCGTCTGGGTTCGTTCTGCAAGTAATTTAACACCTGATTCGATTCGACTTTTCTTCTCTGTGATATACCGAACGCCATCCTCATTGGTAACCTTATCCCCTTCGTTAAGTTTCACCACTTTTATTGCTACTCTTGGCTGTAAATAAAATCCATCTAAATCATAGATGGAAACTGTGTTTGTCTCACCCTTTCCTATGACTGTCTTTTTGTCGTCTATTCCAGTTACCATTGCCCCCTTTTTCAGGCTGAGCTCCTGGCCAATTACTTTTTCTGCCTTTAATTCACTGATTAACGTTGCAACTACTTTACCATCTTTTGATTTGATGTTTTCTAGGTATTTGCCTTCCATAAACTTGCCGCCCTCTGCTGCAGAGGGAAGCGTTGCAGAACCCGCCTCTTTGCCCGCTGCATTGATAAGCTTATATCCCCATCTTCCTTCTCTGTTTGTTTCACCCGTCGGTTCGGCTATCACGCCTTTTTCCAGATAAAGTTCTTTCCGATTATTCTTTAGTGTTGCAAGCAATGTTCCATCTGCAGCTTTGATTTGTAAATCCGGTTTTGAGATAGTAGCAAGCTCAGGCCCAGAGAATTCGTTTGCCGGTCTTCCTACGCTGTCGGCCTTAGTGTTAGATTTCTCTTTCGTAACTTGATCCTTGGTGAATTGCTTCGCCTCTCTCGTTCCCTCGACAATGCCAGCTTTGGCTTCATCCTCTTTATTATCACCCTCTTTATTCTTTGGACGCATTATGTTGCCGCACCCGGCAGCAA